>Ga0326727_10001584_pt1 | contig 82850 bp, 71 predicted proteins | sample MB2enrmetagenome_FD_207643 | JGI IMG/M metagenome (GOLD analysis project Ga0326727, IMG submission 207643) | Lab enriched peat soil microbial communities from McLean, Ithaca, NY, United States - MB29MY | ecosystem: Environmental > Terrestrial > Soil > Wetlands > Peat | place: USA: New York... | reverse complement strand
CCCGAAGATGAACCAGGTGGAGGGCTGCTTCGTCTACGACATCGACGACCTGCAGCAGGTGGCCGCCGCGCACCTCGCCGACCGCAGCCGCGAGTCGGCCGCCGCCGAGGACATCGTCCGCTCCGAGGTGGAGAAGTACCACCAGCATCTGCAATCGCTGGAGGCCGTGCCGGCCATCGTCGCGCTGCAGCAGACCGCCGAAGCCATGCGCCAAGCTGAGCTGGCCCGCTCCGCCAAGCGCCTCGCCGGCCTTACTCCGGAGCAGCAGGCAGCCGTCGACGCGCTGACCCGCTCGCTGACCGCGAAGCTGCTGCACCCGCAGATCGTCGACCTGAGGAAGAAGTCGGAATAGGCCATCGCTAAGGACGCGAGGGTACGGAGCAGTTCAGCCTGAATTGGAATGACACCTCAACTACTCTTCCCGTCTGTCCCCCGTCGAACCTCCACTCCTTTACCGCTTTTTCGACGCCCAATCGCAGCATCGGCGGACCGTCAACGACCCTCACATCCGATGCCACTCCCTCCGAAGAAACCATAAATGTCGCTTTCACCACTCCCTCCACATGGGCGACGCGAGCGATGGGAGGATAGTTCGGCATGGTCATGTTGGACGGAGTGAGCGCGAGATTCCCTATAACGCTGACGGTGGGTTGGGTTGGCTTAATCTTCGTCTTCTGCACAATGGTCGACACCTTGTCAGATTGGGGCGGAAACAATGAGTCAAAATCCCCCGCTTCAATGTCTGTTAAAAGCCTTGAGCTATTTGCTGCCGAAGACGTCGCGGCTGGAGCGGCGGTTTGGAAGATAGGTTTATCCATGATGTTGTCGCTGCCGAGCGCGTTATCTAATCGAGCCATGAGTCCCATCGTCCACGATGTGTTCTTAGGAGTTCCCGCGTGGAGATCAAACATGTCCCTGTCAAGAATGTCCATGCGGATGCTCCGGGTTTCGCCTGAGCATGCAGCCCGCATAATCACCTTTGACCCACTGAAGACCATACAGTGCTTGCAGCGCTTTTCCTCCCGCTTCAGCTCTTTTTGAGGGATAGAACAAGGATTCACATTTCCGAGCAACTGGGCCATCGACTGTCTTACTTCGGTCGACGACGAGGTGACCGAGCCGCTATCGAAACAGACGTCTCCGGGAGGAGTGACCGTTACTCGTTCAATCTGCACTCCGTCCGCCGTGGAACGCAACGATACAACTTCGTAAGAATCGAACGGAGGTCCAACATCGATAAATGAATAGCGTCCGAGGTATATTTCGGTCGGCATCGGTGCCGAGGCTTTGCTTTGTGCAGCCGCAGTGTCAAGGCAAGTCGTAAAAATAAGTAGAAAATGCAATGATCGCCGTCGCATGTCCCTTTACCCCACCACCACCATCGCGTACGCCCCCATCTCTGGCACGGTGAACTTCACCACGCCGCCTGACTCGTTGAACTCCAGCTTCACCGGGTCATCCTTCTCCGGCGAGAAGCACGTCACCGAATGCACCGGAGCAGGGAACTGCCTCTTCACCGTCGCCGCAAACGGCCCTACGCGCTTCTTGCTCTCGAAGTTGATGAAGTGGGCAATCGTCTCCTGCGACGCAGCGCGCTTCTGAATCTCCATCACCGTCGTTAGCGGAGCCTCCGCCGCCAGCGACAATCCCGCAGGCACTGCCGCCACCACAGTCCTGTAAATCTCATCCGCATTCTTCGGAAGCACCCACTGCGGCGGGTTCATGTGGACGCCGCGCTGCGCCGTCGCTCCCGGCTCCGGGTCCTCATTCGCGCCCGCCGCACGCGCCGTCTTATCGCCACGCACGATCTCCGGTATCGCTACAATTCTCCCCTTGCCCTCGCTCCTTGCCGTGCCGAAAGGATTGCCTCGCCGCGTCTCGCGCCACTCATTGAACTGCCCGGTGTTGCCAGCCAGCAGCAACGTCCCGCCGCCGCGCACGTACGCCAGCAGCGCCGCAGCCTGTGCGTCCGAAACGCATTCCTGCCCGGCCAGGATGACCGCGCCATACTTGCCGATGCGGTCGATCTGCTCCTCGAACAGCAGGTCCCACGGGACCTTATATTGGATCAGCACCTGCTCCACCAGCGTGGTGGGAACGTAGGCCGCGCTGACGCTGTACGCCATCGACGCCCACGTCCGCAGCACGGCCACGTCGGCCACATTGTCTACGCCCGTGTAGTAGCGGTCGTTATATTCGCGGAAGAACTCCAGCGCCGGCGTGAACACGTTGAACGCACCCGAGCCCAGCGGCGCAGGGGCCATCCCCGCCACCGGCTTCTGGTAGCCAAAGGACATGTGCACGGCCGCGCGTACGTCATTGTTGAAGGCGTCCTCGCATCCTGTCTCCAGCCGCCGCGCCATCTTGTACGAGCGGATCTGCGAGACCAGCGCGCCGGTCGCCGCATCGATGTGCTCGTCGTAGCCGCCGGTATCGAAGGCCATCAGGTCCACCTTGCCCGCGTACAGCGGCTGGTAAGTCGCGTTGGTCCAGTAGCGATTGAAGCTGTACACGCCCTTGATGTTGAACAGCACGGCGACCTTGGGGTCCAGCGCCTTGACGCTGTCGTAGAGGTCGTTCGCGTACCGCGCCAGCGACTCGCAGCGGAAACGCACCCACTCCTGTAGCACCGGGTCGTTCAGCTCGGTCACACTGTCCGGCTCGGTCTCCGAACCCCACTCGTGCGGCACCAGCCAGCCGGTGTCGGGCAGGCCGAACCGCCGCAGCGCCGCCTCTTTCGTCGGGTAGCGCCGCTTCAGCATCGCGTGGAACGCCGCTACGCAGCGCGCGCAGTGGCAGGACTTCGGCTCCGCCTGCAACATGATGTTGTCGAACGCAAACTCGTCGACGTGAAACTCCTCGACGCCCACCTTGATCACCCGCCGCAGGTACTCGCGATACGCCGGCTCGTTGGGGCAGGCGTAGTGCCGGTAGGTCTGCGCGCCATAGGGAACCGGCCGGTTCCACTGATCGCGCTGCTCCCAGCCCTTGGCCTGGGGCAGCTCGCGGTAGAGGGTTTCGACGAACATCGTGCCACCCATGTAGAGGCTTACCTTCATGCCCAGGCTATGCATTTGAGCCGCGACTTTTTTTGTCTGCTCCATCGCCGGCCGCTCGTACTCCAGGCCAAATCCTTTGTAGAAGAACAGCCGGCCCCACTTCACTCCTGCATCGGCCATGCGCTGGATGTTCTCCGGGCTCAGCATGGTCGCGTACTGCGCGGCCAGGTCCACCTCGTGCTCGCCGCGCCGCAACAGGAAATCGATCGGCTCGTGCGTAGTCCACACCACGCCGCGAGTCTGTTCGCGCTTGCGCTGCGCGCTCCGCTCCCAGCGCGTCTGGCCGGCCTGGTTCATCGCCGAGACGACGCCTATTCCGGTAGCCTGTGCTGGCAGTGATTCTCCCGCGCCCAGCCACGGCGAGCCCAGCGCGGCCCCACTGGCCGCTCCCATCCATCCCATCAATCGTCTGCGGTTGATCTTCATCGCTCTTTCCAAGTCTCCTGATTTCGTTGCAGGCCAGTCTAATGCCTTGCGGACGCCGCTGTCCGATCCGGATAGACTCTCGACCCGCGCACGCGATACCATGGCCCGCGATGACAAACTCAACCAGCACCCTCACTCGCCGAACCCTTGTACGCACCGGCGCGCTTGCCGCCGCAGCCACGCTATTGCCCGAATCGCAGGCGCAGACCGCGGCTGCCAGCCGCTCGGCTTCGATCCCAAGCTATGCGCCCGCCACGCTGAAGCCGCCCACGCCGGACGCCGATCTGCCTGTTCGCCTGGGCATCGCCAGCTATACCTTCCGCCAATTCGACTCGGCGCACCTCATCGACTTCATGCATCAGCTCAAGACGCCGCTGCTGAATCTGAAGTCCGTTCACCTGCCCCTGACCTCGGCCGACCTGGCCACCAACCAGCCCAAGACGCCGGGCCAGCCAGCTCAAGCGGCAGCTCCCCCGACCTGGATTCCGCTGGACCAGGTTGCCGCCCAGGCCGCCGCCTACCGCGCCGCCGGATTCATACTCACGGCCGACGGCAATATTACCTTCGACAAGGACGATGACGCCGACATCCGTCCTAAGTTTGAGTATCTGAAGGCTGCGGGCATTCCTATCGCCGTCTGCGCGCCGACGCACCAGAACCTGCCGCGCCTGGAGAAGTTCGTCAAGGAGTACAACATCAAATTGGCCATCCATAATCACGGCCCCGAGGACAAGAACTTCCCCTCGCCGTTCGACGTGCTGGCCGCAGTCAAGAATATGGACCAGCGGATTGGCCTATGCATCGATCTGGGCCACGCCATCCGCGCCGGGGCCGACGTGGTGGCCGCGATCTACGCCGCCGGGCCGCGCCTCTACGACCTGCACATCAAGGACCTCGCCGACGCCACCAGCCGCGAGTCCCAGGTCGCGGTCGGCGAAGGCATCATGCCGGTGCGCGCCATCTTCCAGGCGCTGCTGGACATCAAGTACCCCGGCAACGTCGATCTCGAGTATGAGATCAAGGCCAACGACCCTATGCCCGGGGTGGTGGAGAGTTTCGCCACCATGCGCGGTGTGCTGGCCGGCATGGGCTACAAATAATCGCTTTCGCACAATCACGCGCTGCCCTTACCGGGCCGCGTCGTCTGCATTCACTTCGTGGCTTGCACCGCGCGGATCACGCTCTCGTAGCTGGGATCGGCCGCCTTGATGTGGTCCGCGACCCGCTTGCGCTCCTCCTCCGTCAGCGAGGGCAGCACGGTCAGAATGCGCCGCAGGGTTACCGAGATATCGTCCACATAGTTCATCGTCCGGATTGCTTCGCCAGAGAGAGGCATCGTTGCTCCTGTCAGTTCAAGTTCGTTGGTACCAGTTTATCGCGTGTGCGCCGGAGCTCCGCGCCGGCTGGCGCTCCGGCCCGTTCAAGCGATGGTCTGCGTCACCGCCTTGGGCGGCCGGTACCCATCCCGGTCGGTCATCACCATCAGCGCGGCCAGCTTGGCTGCGATCTCCGGGTCGAGCGCGTCCTGGGCATAGCGCCAAGTCCAGTTTCCCAGCCGGTTGGCCGGCGTATTCATGCGAGCCTCGCTGCCCAGGTGGAGAATATCCTGTAACGGAAAGATGCACAGATTCGCCACGGAGCAGGCGGCCGCCCGGACCATCGCCCAAACGATGTCATTGCCGGGATCGTTCGGCTGCAGGTAGGTCTGTGCGTTGGCCCGCTCCTCCGCGGTGACGCCCTGCTTCCACCAGCCCAGCGTGGTGTCGTTGTCGTGGGTCCCGGTATAGGCAACTGTGTTGGGCACATATTGGTGGGGCAGATAGATGCGCGCGCCGCGATCGGAGAACCCGAACTGCAGGATGCGCATCCCCGGCATGCCGAAGTGTTCGCGCAGCTCGTCGACCTCCGGCGTGATCAGGCCCAGGTCTTCGGCGATGAAGGGCAGATCGCCAAATACGGCCTTCAGCCGCTGGAAGAGCTCATAACCAGGCGCCTTTACCCACTGGCCATGGAGCGCGGTCGGCTCATCCGCGGCGATCGACCAGTACGCCTCGAAGCCGCGAAAGTGGTCCAGGCGGACCATGTCGTACAGCGCCAGGGTGCGGCGAATCCGTGCCACCCACCAGGCGAACTCGCGCTCGCGCATTTCGCCCCACTGGTACAGGGGATTGCCCCAGCGCTGCCCGGTAGCCGAATAGTAATCCGGGGGCACGCCCGACACCCGCACCATCCTGAGTTGGTCGTCCAGCTCGAACAGCTCGGGGTGACTCCACACGTCCGCGCTGTCGTAGTTCACAAAGATGGCCACATCGCCCAGAATGCGGATGTCGCGTTCTTTGCAGTACGCCCGCAGCGCGCACCATTGCTCATCGAAGAAGAACTGGACCACCTGCTCGATCGCCAGCTCGCGACCATGCTCGGTCAGCGCCGCGGTCATGGCGTCGTGGTCGCGCTGCGCAATCTCCGTGGGCCAGGTGTGCCAGCTGGCGTAGCCGAAGCGGCGGCGCAGCACGTTGAACATGGCGTAACCGGGCAGCCAACCGGCGTTGTTCTGGCAAAAGTACTGGAAACGGGCGTTCATCTCCTCGCCGCCATGGTCCAGAAAGTTCGCGGCGGCCTCTTCGATCAGCGCTGCCTTGCGCGTCGCCGCCACGGCAAAGTCCGCGGGCCCGTCGTGCGCAGGCAGTCCTTGCAACCGCTCCGCCGCGATCCAACCCTGGTCCGCCAGCCGCTCCAGCGAGATCAGTGCCGGGTTCCCGGCAAACGCCGACAGCGCCGAGTAAGGCGAATTGCCATATCCGGGGGGATTGAGCGGCAGCACCTGCCATAGGCGCTGCTTCGCCGCTGCCAGGAAGTCGACAAATTCATAGGCTGCCGGGCCGAAGTCGCCCACGCCGCCATACGACGGAAGCGAAGTCACATGCAGCAGAACACCGGACATCCGGTCATTCATCGATCATCCTTGAAAGAAAAAGCTGCTAGTTGTTAGTTGCCGGTTGTCCGCTGAAAGCAGCCTGCCGCCAAACGTTCTGCAACCCACAACTACAAAGGGACCCGTCCCCCGGCCAGGCGCACCATTAACCAAGCGGGCCAGGGCACAGGCCCCCAAAATCAACCGGCCGCTGCAAGAGTCCTTTAGCTGCCCGCCGGAGTTCCGTCCGGGGTTGCCGCCTGCTTGGTCATGCGAATCCCGCCGCCCTTCTGATACTTCTCTGAGAGGTCCCCCAGAAACACGCGGAAGACCTCGTCTCGCTGGGCGCTCAGCAACTGCTCGCGGGTCTGGTCCATATGCTGCGCGATCTCGTCCTGGGTAGGCTGCTGCTTGTCGGTCACCGCCAGTACCACTCCGGCTTGTCCTGCGTTGATCGGTCCCGAGATCTGTCCCTTCGCCAGTGAGAATGCCACCGACGCCGGGCCGCTCATCGCACCCAGATCGGGTACCTGCCCATCCTCGCCAACCAAGTCGCTCGACTTGACCGGGACCTTCAACTCCGCTGCCGCCTTCTTAAGGTCGTTCAGCGCCTTGGCCCGGTCGTCCAGCTTGGCTGTCTCCTGCTGTACCAGCAGCGGCACCTTCTGGCTGCGGTAGTCGTCCAGAATATGCGACTTGTACTCCGCGAAATCCGGAGTGTGCGCGGGCTTCACATCTACCACCTTGAACACGGCGTAGCCATCGCCGGTGGAGACGGTCGCCGGCGCTGCTCCCTTGTCCGTGGTAAACGCCTGCGCCAGCAGCGATGATGCGTCCGACAGCCCGCCGATGGTGCCGTCCTTGCCCACATAGTCGGTGGTCACCGCGTGCAGCCCGTGTCCCGCCGCGACCTTGTCCAGCGAAAGCAGCTTCCCCTCGGTAGCAACCTCCCGCGCAAACGCCTGCTCCTCCCCGCCCAGCTTCTGCTGCTGCAGCACCTGCACGATGGAATCCTTCACCTCGGCCAACGGCTTCACCCCCGCCGGCTGCTTCTGCTCGGTCTGGATAATGTGGTAGCCGAACGCGGACTTCACCAGGCCCGAGGTCTGCCCTGGGTTCAGCGCCATCGCCGCCTTCGCGTAGGCCGGATCCAGACTGGCCGTCGGGATCAGCGGCAACTCGCCGCCAGCGTCCTTGCTGCCCGGGTCGTCCGAGTACTTCTTCGCCAGCTCGGCAAAGTTGCCTCCCGCCTGCAACTGCTTCAACACATCCTCTGCCTTGGCCTTGGCCGCGGCATCGGTCTGCGCATCCGCGCCTGCCTTGGAGTTGATGAGGATGTGCCGGGTCTTCACCTCTTCTTCCGTCTTGTACTCGGCCTGGTGCGCCGTGTAGTAGGCCTGGATATCCGCATCGCTCACCGCGGGTTTGCCGCCGGGAATCTTCGACGCGTCGAACGCCACATACTCAATCTTGCGGGTCTCGGGAATCGCGTTCGCGTACTTGGCCGCGTTCTGCTTGAAGAATGCCTGCAAATCCGCGTCGCTCGGGTTGATGGTTTTCTTCAGGTCCTCCGCCGACACCACCGCGTAGTCGAACTTCACCTTGGTCCCCTGCACCTGATAGACACCGGCCACGGTCTTGTCCGACACGGTTACCCCATCGGTGATCAGCGCCTCCAGCCGCTGGATCTCCAGGTCCTCCTTCACCTGCGATTCGAACTCCGTGCGCGACACGTCCTGCCCAATCGCCATCTGGATGAAGTTGATATAGCCGTCGTCGCCAATGTACTTCCCGTTGGGAAACAGATACTCCGCCAGCGGCCCGGTCTTCAGGTAGCGCACCAGGTCGGCGTCCGACACCTGCAGGTGCAGCCGGTCGGCCTCCTGCTTCAGGATCGCCCGCTGCACCATCACCTGCCCCGCCCGGCCCATCATGTAGGGCAGCAACTGGCGCGCCAGCGCATCGGGATAGTGCTGCTGCTGCATCTCGCGTTCGGCCAGCCGGGTCACGTCCTCGGTCTTCACCGGCGTGCTCTCGCCAAACAGCCGTCCCCACACTCCGGGCGTGTGTATGGTTGCGTAGACGCTGGTCGCGTCCGTGCCACTGCCCGCGGCGTCCATCAGTCCGGGCACCAGGTAGATCACCATGCCTACCACGACGACGCCGATAATGACGCCAAAGATAATCTTCTGTAGCTTCTCGCCTTGCTGAAGAAAACGAATCATGCTTGACTAGCGACCTTGACTACGCGCACCCGCCTGCCCAGTGGGAACCCCATCAGAAACCAGACACGGTGCATCCGCCCGTTGATTTTGCGCGTCCGGCACACGGATATCCCGCGCGCCCAGCCGACTGCAAGGGCAAGCAACAAGTATAAATCACCGGCGAGAGCAGGTATCCACGAGATCACGAAGGGCCGCTGGTTGGCGGCCCCTCGGATTTCTCCGGATTCTGCGAGCGAGGATCGTTAGTAAGGATAAGGATACGGCCGATAGTAGCCCGGCCCGTAGTAAGGCGCGGGACGCCGCTGCAAGCCCTGCGCACCGTTCGGAACGCCCTGCGCCAGCCGGTCCATCTCCGCCTGGGACACGGTCGACACCGTGGCCGGCTGTGCCAGATGGAAGGTAAGCAGCCCCTCCGATGGCACGAATACCTGTCCCGAGTGGGATGCCGCGGACGAGCCCAGGCCCAGCAGTCCGCCAACGCCAGCGCCGATCGCCGCGCCCTCGCCGCCGCCTGCCGCCGCGCCGACCAGCGCGCCCAGCCCACCGCCGACCGCGGTGCTGTTCACCGATTGCACCGTCTTGTCCGCGCCATTATGCGCCCAAACATCCGAGACGATTGGATAGTTCTTCCCGCCCAGCGTCACCTGGGTCAACTGCAGCGAAAGCTCGCCGCGCCCGGCCAGCGCACCCGACTTCTTCGCGTCGACCACGATGCCCTGGACCGCAGCGCCGCGTGGGATCGCCACCGCGCCCCCGGCCGAGACATCGTTGACCACGATGCCGTCAAAGTGCTCGCCCGGCTTGGCCTTCGCGCTGTCCAGGGTCTGGTTGATCCGCATCCGCACTAACGCGCCCGCCGGAATGGTTACCACCTCACCCGCCTGCTGCCCCGCGTAGGCAGGCGCATTGTAGTAACCCGGAGGCGGAGCTGCATATCGCGGCCGAGCCTGATTGTATCCAGGAGGAGGCGCTGGCTGTTGCGACTGCTGCTGGCCGCCGTAGGGTTGACGATACTCCGGCGCGCCCGGTCCGTAGTTCGGCCCGCTGGCCTGGCTGGGAGCAGTATTGTCTGAATCAGGCGACCCCTGGGCGATTGGCGCCGGAGATTGCGTCTGACCTTGCGCCGGGGCCATCGTTCCATCCGACTGCAGGGCCGGGTTGGTGTCCTGCGCAGCCGGAGCGGTCTCGCTGCTCAGCGTCATCTCATCGACCACCTTGGTCACGCCGGCGGTCCGCGCCACAATGTTCTCGGCCTCGGTGCGCAACGCCTCCGTCTGCACCGATCCGCTGAGCGTCACCACTCCATACACGGTCGTTGTGGTCATCGGTTGAGTGGTCAGATCGGGCGCCGCCGCCAATGCCTTCAGAACATTCGCCTCCACCTGCGCGTCCGGCACCGTCTTCGCGGCCGGCGTGGGCGTCTGGGCAAAGCCTATCGTGGCCCAGCCGAACGCTGCCGCCAGCACAGCGCCCTGCAACATCCGCAACCAAGTTCCCTGATCCATGCGACCCATCTTCGATCCTCCAAATCTCCGCAGGCCGGGCAGATTCGCACGCGGCCTGTACTCTTCAAGACTCAAAATCTGGGCAAAAGTTACGCTTGGCGACGTATAAATGTGCCGTAGCTCGCAGCATCCTCTGCCCTTCTAGATCAGATGCCGATTGGATGCCGTGGGTGCGGCGCGGCGCGTTTGACCCACCCCGTTTCCGGCAGTATACTTGGAATGCGGGGTGGAGCAGCCCGGTAGCTCGTTGGGCTCATAACCCAAAGGTCGTAGGTTCAAATCCTACCCCCGCAACCAATCAAATCAATGGTTTAGAGTGAATCAGAAAATCAGATTCACTCCCATTTACTCCCAATAAGAAAATTGCCGTTTTAGGCGCTCGCCCGCAAGGGCTTGAGCACCATCGTGACAACCTTCCCATTGGCTTCCCTTTTCGACTCTGGCATCGCCTGTCCATACACATTCATCGTGGTCTGGATTGATGCGTGGCGCATGAGTTCCTGTTGGACCTTCATCGGCGCACCAGTCTCATCAAGCCACGACCGGTACGTGTGACGGAAGGTGTGCCAGCCTATCGGCCCCAATCCCAACTTGATGCCCGCAGGCTTGAGATACCGCTTTTGGATCTCAGTTGAGTAGTAGGGCTTGCTCGACAACGGGTTCGGGAACATCCATCCCTCTTCCGTCTCCGGGCACTGCTCACTCCAGCCGAGCAGGACCTCCAACAAGGACTCATGAATCGGCACATGATCGTGGGAATACTCGGTCTTCACGTCGTCCACTCTTCCATTCACGATGCTTCGTTGAACGAGGAGCTGCCGACGCTCGGTATCGAGGTCGCCCCACTGCAAGCCTGTGATCTCGCTTACGCGAAGTCCCAGGCATTGCGCCACCACAACCATCGTCCGGAACGGTTCTGGCAGACCTGCCAGTACCGCATCGAAGGAATCGTTGGTGAGAATCATTGGCCGCTTGCGCCGCTTCGTCGAATCTTTGACACGCACCATCTCGATTGGGTTGCGACGTTCGTTGAACAGTTCCCAGCGGGCGGCACACTCGAAGATGACGTGCATCACGCTTCGTATATGCGCCTTCGTTTTGGGAGACTTGTCCATCTCTTTGAACCAACCTTCGACTGCCATCGGTCTGACCGCCCCGATGAGGTATTCACCCCAGCGCGGCTTGATATGCAGGTTGATGTTCGACAGATAGGACTTCCGAGTTGAATAGCGTTCCGGCAACTCTTCAGCGATGTACCTGTCACAGAGACCGCCAAACGTCACGGTTCCCAGATGGTGCATGGGCTTTTCAGCGTTGAGTTTGAGGAGAATTGCTTCGACGGCTTTTCGGGCCAGAGCTTCGGTCTTGTACATATCGGTGGTGCCGATGAAGAGAGCTTTACGTGCTCTCCCTCCAGTGGCCGCATCCTCGTAGTACCGAAACTCCCAGACGTCTGAGCTCTTCGCCCGCTTCTTGAGGGTTAAACTTCCGAATTGGTAATATGCTCGTGATTTCAAGGTTTCCTCCCTGACTCACGGCACTAATGGCGTGGCTCAAGGATAGTCGATTGGGTTGTGAATTCGCCAGTAAAAACGGGCACTCTAGGCGTAATAGGCGTGAGTTCAGCTGGCCTGTTTTCGGTCGATCCATTGGTCGATAGCGGAAGCGCGGAACCTCCACAGTTTGCCCACCTGAACACCTGCAATCTGGCCGCGAAGCACCATGCGCTGCAGGGTGCGCGGATGCACGTCGAGCATTGCCGCGGCCTTGTGGCTGTCCAGTAGCGGCTCGATCCCTGGTCGCCCAGGAGTCGGCAGATTGCGTTCGGATGTGGGGGGCTTTCTTTCGTCAGACATTGAGACCTCCAAGTACGTGACTTGAAGGTGAATGTTCTTGCCGGGGAAGTCCAATGAGTTTCCCGCCTGCGCTTATGCGTCGAGCGCATAAGGCGATGGACTTCGATTACCACACAATCAGAACATGGGCGCTACAACAAAGGCAGATTAAAACGAAGGAACCAAGATTGACACCGCCCTCGAAAACTGTGGATAATTTAATACCGGCGGTGGAACGTCGCCAATTTCTGCTCGCTGGCGCGGTAGATCCCTGTTTCAGAGCAAAGGGGTATGGGCCATGCAGAACAGAATCAAAATGAGGCACCTGGAAGCAGTCATTGCCTTGGCCGAGGAAATGAACTACGGCCGAGCGGCTAAGCGGGTCGGCTTGACCCAATCGGGCTTGAGCCGGTGCATACAGAGCGCCGAGCGCGAGGCTAATGCTACCCTCTTTGATCGAAATCGATCCACCCTCGAACTTACGGACGCGGGAAGATCCTACGTCGAACATGCCCGGATTTCGGTTGCCCACGGGGAACGGGCCATGCGCTCCGCGAACGAGACTCGGGGAGGAGCCGACTCCATTCTACAGATCGGGAAGGCGCCCGACGTTGATCCCGCGCTTGTCGACATACTCTATTCCATTCGACTTCCCCTCTTCCCCACGCTGGATATCACAGTGCAAAGTGAATCTTCGGCGGATTTGGCCCATGACCTCCTGAGCACCGATCTTGACCTGGCTCTCATCACTGATCCCACGCGGAATGCGAAGCTGACAATGACCAAATTGTCGGAGACGCCGCTTCACGTCGTCCTCCCGAGCGATCACATCTTGAATTCCAAGGCTTCGCTCAAACTGACAGACTTGCGAGACGAACGCTGGATCGTCTTTCAGAAGCGCACTCACCCGGTGCTTTACGAAAGAATCATGAAGCGAACCCAAGATCACGGTTTTCACCCGAGGGGTATTGACCATATCCTCTACCCGGATGAGGCAGAGCACCTACTGCTGGCGACTCGCCGGGTGGCCTTGCTCACGAAGGCAAACGCATTGAAGCTTGCCGGCGAGCGGCTCGTTGCAAAGCCGTTGGACGAAGAGTTGCTATGCCTGGAAGAGTGGCTCGTTGCCCGCGCCGAAGACACTTCACGGTTGGTAAGCGAGTTTGTGCGCGCGTTCGTCACCCGGTCCAAGGCCGTCCTGCAACCCCCGCAAATGAGTCTACCGATTGGAGCCGGTGCATCCATCCGATGCTCGACCTCCTAGTGGAAGTTCCCGGGTTCACGGCTCGTCATTCGCGAAGAAGCTCATAGGCTTTCCATAGATCTTGCTGATGGCCCAGAGTTCGGCAATGTCGATCGCACGCTCGCCGGTTTCACACTTGTTCATGAAGGAGTGGGCCATGCCAAGACGGAGCGAGACCTCCCGCTGCGTCAGACCCGCCTCCTCCCGAGCAGAGATTAATTTCGACAGCACTCCGTCGTAGTAATCTCTCATCGCGGGACTGCGCCCCTTCCGAGATTTCCGAGCCTCCGGTTTCGCTTTTGCTGCCACACCTGAAGTGTGGTGAACGGTTGACCTGATCCCCTAATAAGGGACATCATGGTTCGACCAAGCGAGGGGTGAGGCCCATGTCAGATCCAAAACTTGAATTTCCAGAAGTTGTCGGCAAGTTCGTTGCCGAACTGTCGGTTCATGAAGACGCAGAGTTCGGGAAAGAAGTCCTGGTGAGATTCACGGACGGCACACAGCTCTCGATTGCGGTCGGTGTGCGGCAGGTGGTTGACGCTCGGTACTGCAACGAGGAAACGCCGGACCTTCCGATATTTCAAAGGCAAGTTAACTGATCTGGATGTACCTGTTCGATTCGCACAGCTCGTGTCATTCTGCTGCGACTGCCTCATTGAGAATTCGGCAGACATTGCCAGATCTTGCAAAGCTAGGGGTCGTCAGTGCGGACATTTCCGACGCGCCAGTCTATTGCATGTGCCGTCATGTCGGCAACTTCTTCTGGCCGCAGTGCCCGGTCACTTCGGGACACACATCCCGAGGGGCGCAAAGGTACGCTGCTCCCAAGTCGCGGCAAGGCCGCGTTGCCAAGGGCGGGAAGTTTTTGGAAAGGGACATCCCGCTAGGTAGCTTTCCGTCACTTTCCGCCGGTTTCCCTTCCAAATCTCCTGTCAGACTAGCACTCTTTATCTATGCCAAGTCACGGTGTAGATCTGTCGGTCGTAGTTTTCGGGATCGCCCTGCTGGGGACGTTTGTGGTCGCGCTCTTGGGCCGACGCGATTCTAAACGTGTGGCATCCGCCACACTGTCGGAGCAACACCTGAACCGCTGGCTCGTCGGACTCAGCGCAGGAGCAACTGCTAACAGTGGCTTCGTAGTGACCGCGGCCGTGGGGCTCGGGTACACATACGGTGCACAGTGGCTCCTATTGCCTTTGTCATGGCTACTTGGCGATGTATTGTTCTGGCTCGTGTTTCCTCAACGAATCAATGCAACTGGCCGAGTCATTAAAGCAACCACCATGACAGACATTCTCGTCGATGGGATGAAACCGCGACTGCAGCTGGGTCTTAGACGAACCGTTTCAGTTCTCATCATCGTTTGCCTCGGAGGCTACGTCTCTGCGCAATGGTTGGCTGGCCAGAAGTTTCTCCATGGTGCGTTTGGCTTTGATGGCGCCATATCCCTGCTGGCGTTTGCGGCCCTCATCATTATCTACACCGCAATTGGTGGATTTAGAGGATCTGTCTATGTCGACTCCATGCAAGCCATCATCCGAGTCCTCGGAACTATGATCGCGATGGTGTTTGTGGCGATCACCGCATCAAGTCATCGAAGCCTGTTCTGGCAAAACATCAACGGTGCCGGCCCTGACTTCCTGCACCTCTTTCCTCATGGTCGGCTGCTGGCCGCGGTTCCCGTCATCATTGGTTTCGCAGCCGCAGCCTTGGGCTTTGGGCTGGGTCAGCCGCAAATGGTCACACGCTATCTGGCAGGGGCTACTCCTGAGGAAACCCAGTCAGCTTGGTGGATCTATAACGGCTTCGTCCAGTTCACGTGGATTTCTATGACGGTCTTCGGTGTGGCGCTCCGGGGAGTAATGCCACAGATCGCCGATCCGGAGATGGGCCTGAGTCTGTTTTTCCGTTCAAACACAGGGGCACTATTTACCGGAATCATTACCGCTGACATTTTTGCAACAATCGCTGCGACCTCGAATAGCCTCCTCGTGGCGATGGCTCAGACAGCATCGCGCGATCTTCTCGGCCTTGTCCACGGTAAGCGCCGATTCGCAGGAGAACTCTGGCCCCTAACGGCGACAATAGGCGCTGCGACGATGATTCTATCGTTGAATCTTCATAGCACCGTTGTCGATCTTGCTCTCTCGTCGGTATCACTACTGGGAGCAGGCTTGGCACCAGCTATGCTGATCCGCGTGCTAAACTGGCCGCGCACCGACACATCCTTAATTGTTACCGTTCTCGCCGGCACCTGCACAGCTGTTTTGTGGCGGTACTTTGGCTTGAGCGGAAGTATGAATGAGGCCGCACCGGGAATTGCGGTAGCCCTCTTAGCAAACTTTATCCTCACGCGCTTCTCAGATACTTCGGCCTCCCGGTTGGCATATGACAATCAAGGCAACTAAAGCAACCAAACACGGAGTGACAGACTGGCCGAAGAAGAGATTCCTCTGTCTCAAACTGATTGGCTTTGACGCGTTCGGAGATGTTGTAGAAGAGGTTATAAAAAGCACCCAGGAGTATACGGACGACTCTACTCTCTTGGAGAGGATCACTGAAGCCGCTCGAAAATGGGGTAATTCGGACCCAACAAGCAAAAGCTCAAAGTTCTTCTGGAACCAACTGGCCTACGAATTGGACTGTCCGATGGCTACTGGAGATATGCTGATCGTCGCGGACATTAAGACATTCGTTAGCTACTTATCTACTGAAGGACAACAGCGTGCACAACAGATCATTGATCACAACCCTCTCTATCCTTCCTCATCTAAAGAGGAGAACCCAAATCCTTCCGACATCCCCGAAGCACAGCTGAGTCCACACGAGGGCGCTCCATATCCAATCTCTACGCACGATATTGGACGGGTTGAGTCGATCAGGACAGGATTTCAAAGAGGAAAGATTGACCAAAAGCACTACTATGTAGACCCTGATTCCGCGCATGCATGGAGCGGGATTGTGGGCGCAGAAGCATACCCAACGTATGACGATTGCAAGAGCGGGCTGCGCGAGCTTGTAAAAAGTGCCGAATGGAACCAGTCAATTACAAGTAGCGCGCCTTCGACCGTTGTCATGTTGACTGGAGGTGGTGCGCCGACCAAAGACCTCGTCATCTTGCAAAGCTTATTGGATCAACCGAACGCGAAGCACATCTACTACTACCTCGCCGATATTAGTTTTTATATGCTGATGAACTCCAAGTTTGCGTTGGAGGAACATGCTAAATCGCGTGGTTTTGAAGGGCGCTTCACATTGGATTTGATTCGTCGCGACGTGGTCAACATGCCAAGCGACGATCGCGAGAAATTTCACCGATGCGGTAGTGTCATTTTTGCGATCACAGGCGGGACAATTGGAAACCTAAGCGAAGCAGCTTTCTTCCGGTCGCTCAATCGTGTCGCCAAGTCTGGCGACCTGCTTGTCGTGAGCGCAGACACGATTGACGGGCTTTCTGTGGCGGATCAAGAGGAATTGATTGGCAAATACGATAATCAAGATTTGCGGCTGTGGCTCAAGCCTGTCGTTAGAGTGGTTCTAAGTGAATCAAGCGAAGGTGGATCGCTCGATGATGCTCTCAGAAAAATCAAGGTAAGGCTACACTCCTCTGACAGTGGCCACACGAGCGACGTGCCTAACAGCTGTTCGGTGGTCGTAACCCTCAAGATTGAAGGACGGGAAGTTAAGTTGCTAACTTCGACGAGGTATCCGTCATCAGAACTTGCAGCTTTTGCTGCCGCCCGTGGATGGGAGGCGGTCTGCAAGATTCCTAGTCCACTCAATCGTCATTTCAATCAGTTCCTTTTCCGACGGAATGCCGTGGAAACCAGCGGAATCTAGTTTCGTTCCGCATTGCGACGGTGCTTTCCCTTTTGATTGCGTTCTTCCTGTGGCCTGATATGCACACGGAGGAACCAAATGAACAACACCACTTGTCCACGCATCCCTCGTCACCTCAACCTGAACAACAACCACTACATCCACACCGGGCCCGCCAAGGGCTTCGGAGGCCACACCTTTGTCCGGGCCGCCGACGGGCATCTGCACACGTTCTATATCGCCAGGGTGCTGCGGACAGGACCGCAGTTCTCTCTGGTTATCGTCGATGGCACAGCGCTTCCAACGCTCCGTGTCGGAAACGCATCCGTGTCTAACGGACTCAACGTGGGCGATATGCTGCTGGTCTATCCGAAGCTGGGCGAGATACCTACTGCGCAGTTGTGGACCAAGCTCGACGCTCCTGCACCCGCGAATGCCATGAACAAGCCTGCCATCCGGCAGGGTAGCGGCGTTGTGGAGACAGTCTTCGCCACCGGCGGGGGCTTGATCTCCTGCATCGAGACCAAAGGCAGGATCTACTTCGGCAGCAGCGACATTGCGGTGAAGCCGCGGGTGAACGCGCTGGTGCGGTTCTTCCTGGAGCCAAGCGCCACGCGTGGGCTTGTCGCGAAGTCCGTCACCGTCGTGTAGCCGGCATCGCCCTCGGGGTGCCGCTGATGTTTGCGGCACCCGCCCTTTCCTTCCCAACCCCACAAGGAGTTTCCCATCATGTTCTTTCGCAAGACACCTCATCCTGCCCCCGTGCCGCCGGCCGTCATCACGCCGGAGGTGAAGACCTCCATTGCCACCGCTCTGCGCCGGTTGAGCTATTTCGACCGCGCCTATGACCTCGGCCTGCTCCGCTGCTCCACCCGATCCACCTACCTCGACGATCTACGCCACGACTTCGAGATTGCCCTAGCCTATAACGACTTGAAGTCTGTGCGCATTGAGCTTACCGATAGCAACAAGGTCGTCGGCGCGTCCTTTCGCATTAGCTTCGACGGACAAGGACTGGCGGGCGCACCACGCAAGGACTCGGCCGCGTTGGAGACGCCGCTCATCGACCGAACACGCTTCTCCGGAAAGCGGCTGCTGGTCACCGGTATCCACCAGCCTAGCTATGCTAAGCAGCTGCGTTTGAACTGGAGCACCGCCGAGACGTACCGCATGGGCGCGGGCAGCACCTTTGCCAGCGACTTCACGGCACGTTCCAGCAACGGGCTGACCCAGGGCGAGTTCTTCGCCGACCGACAATCCATTCACCTGATGGAGATCGTCAACTCCACGCCGGACGGCCCTTACGCCTTCGCCCGCTCCCTCACCCTCGGAAACGATACCAGCATTTTCGTTGTCAAGGCCAAGGCCCCCGGCCTGGACCTGAGCATCGGCCGCAAGGTGAAGGGCCTGGTAGTGATGACACCGCGCGGCCTGCAAGCAAGGGCATTGGAAGCCGTGTAGGCCGCGTTGCCCTAAATCCGCCGACGACATCACCGGGGCGCGGCGCAGGCCGTGCCCCACAACTCCCTTATCCAACCGCAGTTCAGGACAAGATCATGAACAACCTGCTTTTCCCCAACGTCAGACCCCACATTCCGGTCTGGATTCCGCGCGAGCTACCAGAGACGCACAGCAAACGATTGGTGAGGGGCGCACTCCCTCCCAGTCCGTTTGCAGCACTCCGGCAAAGACGCGTGTTGTTCGTAGTGGACGATGACAACCTTCGCATCAGCAGTCGGCAACTCTTGGGCAGCGCGTTGGACTACCACGCGCTCGCCGTCGAACTGTCCCAGGTTTCGTCGAATTGCCATAAACACGCATTCTTCTCCTCCGCGCCAGGAGATACGACACGGGAGACCTACTTCCACCAACTTGGCTACCAAACCACCGGGCTGCGCCGTATGCGCTCGCCCGACGGTCGCACGGTGAATACCAATGCGGACTTCGACCTCTGTGTGGAGGCTGGCTTCCTGCTCGCGCTGCACCGCTACGACTCTGTGCTGGTCGGTAGTGGAGACGGCGAGCTGGCGCTGGCGGTGGCGCGTGGAGTGGACCGCCTGTTGGGAGGTATCTCGGTATTCACACTCAGTGTGCCTGGTGCCACCAGCCATCGCATCCTCAACCACCCACTGATTGCCGCGAACTTCTCGGTGCCGCCGGCAATGTTGTCGCCATTGGCAAACACGAACCAGCGTCCGGCGCAAGCCCAAACCACGGGAGACCACCATGTCTTCGCGTAACCGCAACCGCCGCCGCAGCCGGTGGCATCAGCAACAGAAGCAGAAACGCACCAGCTTGCTGACGCGCATCTTCAGAAATCGGTACACCGGCAGCAATTGGGTCTCTCTGGCGGATGTTCTTACCAACACGCGCGAGATTTTTTACGCATGGAGCCATCGCCTCGGGCCAGGATCACGAGTGATCTGGCGAGATGGCCGACCAGTCGGCCATACAACATCCTGGCGCGGTCCACGCTAGCCCGCGCTACAACTACAACCGGCAGCGTCACGCCGCTGTCTACAACCACGAAAGGCGTATCCCAATGCCCAACCGTCAAGCAAAAAGACCGCAACCAAAATCACGCAGCCGGAATACGAAGATAAACATACCGCGTTGTTCTGTGTGTGGGCGCCGAATCAAGGGGCACATCCACTCATGGGCCAATCGAACTTTTTGCTTGCGGTGCAAACAGTATTTCTCAAAAAACGTCACCCTCAAGAAAAACCTTGAGAGGAAGTGGATGCGGAATCAGCAGAACGTCAAACCCATTCGTACATTGTTGCGCCGAATCTTCGGCTGATTCCATTCCGAGTCCGGTCCCGAGCGAACAATCCTCTGGACCGGCTCATTAGCAGCCTCCTGAAGAGCACGAGCATCGGTCGCTGTAGCTGATGAGTCGGCATAGAGGAGCTGCAGGCGGTCATTGAGAGTTTGGCGGGCAGTCCCACTGACCGCAAAGTCCGACTTCGTTGTTCCGAACATTGCCGACGCGCGGGTCTACTGCATGAGCCGTCATATCAGCGGCTTCATAGGGTTTAAGCAAGTCTACCGGGGGGCTCCCCGTATCCGATCGATCTAGCCATCGGTCATAGTCGGATGGCTTCAAAATGACTGGCATTCGGTCGTGGACAGTCGCGGTGAGTGCGTTGGGGTCGGTGGTGATGATGCTAAAGCTCTGGAGCCAATCTTCGGTCGCGGAATCTTTCCAGGCGTCCCATACCCCGCCGAAGGCAAATGGCTCACCGCTTCGCAGGGCGAAGGCGTAGGGCTGCTTGGTTTTCTCATCTAACCGCTTCCATTCGTAAAAGCCATCGGCGGGAATTAGGCAGCGCCGGCGATGAAACGGAACCCGCCATAGTGGTTTTGCAAGTAGGGTCTCTGCCTTTGCGTTGATGGTTGAGAAGCCCTTGAAGTCGGCAAGAGACTTGGCGAAGTTCGGCACCATGCCCCATCGCATCGCTACCATCTCGCGCTCTCCGGTGTCGCGGTTATTGCGGATGATCGGCTGCATGGTGGTTGGCGCGATGTTGTAGGAGGGGGCCACTTCCAACGGCAGGTCCTCGAAGACTCCAAGGTGGAATGCCTCGGCGATTCGCTGCTTGTCCGACCGACGGAAATATCTGCCGCACATATTCGCCCCCGTAGCCCAACCCTTGCATGAAATCTTCGACCCTAAATAGATTATCTTCAATCACTTGCAAGGCGATTGCACAATTCCCATTGCATTTGCCATTTGTACATCATGGCGCGGTAGGCGAATATAAGGCGAATACTATGCGATCCGCCGCCACTCTCCGTACCCAGATCGAAGCTGTCCTGGCAGACCGAATCCCCTCCGCGCTCACGCCTGCGGCGAAGACGGTTCGTGAGGTCGTGCCTACGGGGATTGTAGCGATTGATGCAGTCCTGGATGGCGGACTTCCGGTAGGCGCGGTAACGGAGATGATCGGAGCGGAGTGCTCCGGGAGAACGGCTCTTGCCCTATCGTTCTTGGCGCAGATCACGAAGGCGGAGAGAGTCTGTGCGTGGATCGATGTGTCGAACGCACTCAGCCCCGAGTCTGCCGTCGCATCCGGCATAGACCTGAAACGGCTTCTCTGGGTTCGCTGTGGCGTACAGCCTGCGAGTCAACCTGCGTCCTGTACTCAAGGTGACTTTGCACTACCTGAGAAGTATCTTGCCCCGCCCGCAGCGAAGAGAGGGCTGCACGGTGGCGGCTTCGGCCCGCATCCTCGGACTGAAACAAAGGGCCTGTCCGATGGAGTCAGCGACTTGCTGCGACGCGATGCCGTCGCTCCCCGTTGCGCCGAGCCGCAACGAAGGATTCGAGTCGAACGAGAGACTGTTGAGCCGCCTATCTTCCGGCCTTCCAAACGCCACAGTCCTTCAACCCGCACGGCAAAGCCCTGGTCGAGGATCGAGCAGGCATTGCGTGTTACTGATCTGCTTCTGCAGGGGGGTGGGTTCAGCGCAATCGTGCTGGACCTGGGAAGCATTGCGCCTGAGCACGTCTCTCGCATACCGCTGGCGACGTGGTTCCGCTACGGCGCTGCTGCGGACCGGGGCCGGACGAGCGTCCTCCTGCTTACGCAACACGCTTGCTCGAAGAGCAGCGCGGGTCTTGTCCTGCGTCTGCAAGCAGGACCGCCGCTCTCCGGGGAGAGCACAGTGCTTGTCGGCCTTGAACGCCATGTCGAGGTATCGCGCCAGCGATTCACCGAAGTCTCAGTGAAGGTCGTTCCCTTTCGGAAACCTCCGCAACGTGCAAGCGGTGCCGATTGGCAGAGTAAAACAGCATGGGCAGGCATTCGATGAAACTTGCCGGCGAACTGTATGCGTGTCTCTATGCGAGGGAGTTTCCGGCGCAGGCGGTCTTGCGATTGCGGCCAGAGCTGAAGGAGCAGCCCGTCGCTGTCATTGAAGGTGAACCACCGCTGCAAACGGTTTACTCCCTCAATGCGAAGGCCCGCTATCTGGGCATAGTTCGTGGGATGACGAGAGTAGAGCTGGACACATTCTCCTCGTTGATTGTTGTTTCACGATCACGCACGGAAGAGGTCTCGACACACGCGGTCTTGCTGGAGTGCGTGGGCGCCTTCTCCCCGCGCGTCGAAGATCGTAGCGAGGGCAGCGCCTTTCTCTGCTTGATTGATATTGCGGGGACGGAGAAACTGCTTGGCCCTCCTGAAGTGCTGGCGCGGAAGCTGCTACGTCGCGTGCAAGTTCTTGGGGTGAGTGCGTCGGTTGCGATTAGCAGGAACTTCTACACAGCCCTGTCTTATGTGCGCGGTTCATCTTCGCGCATCGCCTTCATTGCACCCGGCAATGAAGGCCCAGCTCTCGCCCCGTTGCCGCTCAAAGTTCTGGACATATCCAGTGAGCACGCGGATACCTTTGGACTTTGGGGCATCCGCACACTCGGGGCTATGGCCGCCCTTCCAGAAAAGGAACTGATTTCGCGTATAGGGCAAGAAGGCAGACGTCTTCGCCAGTTGGCGCGCGGTGAACTGCCGCATCATTTCGTGCCCTATGAAGCGAAGTTTGAACTGGAAGAGCGAATAGAGTTGGATACCCCGGTTGAGGAGCTTGAACGTCTGCTTTTCGTCGTCAACGTGATGCTGGAACAGCTCATATTCCGAGTGACGGCCCGCGTGCTTGCACTCGCTTCGGTCACGATCACATTGTCTCTGGAAGGAAATGTTGTACACACGCGGATGGTGCGGCCCGCTCTACCAACGAATGATCGCTCCCTCTGGCTCAAACTGTTGCAACTTGACCTTGAGGCACATCCGCCACAGGCCGCGATTGTTGCGGTCACACTCACCGCCGAACCCGGTAGCACCAGCAAGGTGCAGCTCGGCTTGTTCTCTCCCCAACTGCCGGAGCCGATGCGTCTGGATGTAACGCTTGCCCGCATCCGCGCTCTGGTGGGAGATGAGTGCGTGGGTAGTCCCGTACTCCGAGACACGAATCAGCCGGACGGCTTTCGTATCGAGCCCTTCAAAGTACCGTCAGTCCATAGCTCCTCCTCTCCGGCTGTTAGCTCTTCGGCAGCGATGCGGCAACTCCGTCCACCGGAGAGGGCGTCGATCACGCTGCGCGGTCGGCAACCGGCATCCTTCGTCTTTCGAGATTGCAGGTATGAAGTTGAACACGCCTACGGCCCGTGGCTGGCCGAAGGCGATTGGTGGAACCGTCAGACCTGGGCACTGGAGCAATGGGATCTGATTGGACGATCCAGTGACGGCGGGATGCTCTGTTGCTGCCTGGTGCGCGATCTGAAAGAGCAATCGTGGCATGTGGTGACGCTCTATGACTGAGCGATACATCGAACTGCACTCCGCAAGCGCCTTCAGCTTCCTTGAAGGCGCTTCGCAACCTGAGGAGCTTATCAAGCGGGCGGTCGAACTGGGGATGCCCGCGATGGCCTTGCTCGACCGCAACGGCGTTTACGGGTCGGCGCGGTTCCACACAAGCGCGAAGCGGAATGACATTCACGCTCATGTCGGAGCGGAGATTGCTGTGTCGAGCTTCGGAAACCGGCTCACACCTCCCGCGTGGCTCCCACACCTACATCCCGCCGAACCCGCGCGGCTGTCCTTGCTGTGCGAGTCGCGGGTCGGCTACCAGAATCTTTGTCAGCTCATCACCGGCTTCAAGATGCGGGAGAGGGTCAAGTGCGAAGGTGCGGCTACCTTCGACGACTTACAGAAATACTCTGCCGGCCTGGTCTGCCTTACGGGTGGCGATGAAGGCCCATTGGCCGCCGCGCTGGTGAGCGGCGGTGAGGAGGCAGGCCGTCAGACGGTCGAAAGTCTGATAAGGATTTTCGGAAGAGACAGCGTTTACGTCGAAGTGCAGCGCCACCGCGAGCGTGAGGAGGAGTGGCGCAATCAAGCGGCAATCCGAATCGCAAGGTCTTTGAAGCTGCCGGTTCTCGCCACCAATGGAGTCCGCTACGCCACGGCATACGACCGCGAGGTACTGGATGTCTTTACGGCGGTGCGCCATCACACCGATCTTGACCACGCCGGTCGTCTACTGGCTCTCAACAATCGGCGGCATCTGCGCCCTGGGAGAGAGATGGCGGCGCTCTTCCGCGATGTGCCGGGAGCGGTGGCGGAGACGGTTGAACTCTCGTCTCGTCTGCGATTTCAACTCGACGATCTTGGTTATGAGTTTCCACGATACCCGGTGCCGAGCGGCGAACCGATGGACAGCTTTCTCAGAAAGCGAGTCGCCGAAGGCGTGATGCGCCGGTATGGGCCGAAGAATGACGACGCCCTTCTGGAGCGAGCGAAGAAGCAAGTCGATCACGAACTCGATTTGATTGCGCGGCTCGGCTTTGCCGGATACTTCCTGATCGTCTGGGACATCGTTTGCTTCTGCAAGACAAACGACATCCTGATTCAAGGCCGCGGCAGTGCGGCGAACTCTGCCGTCTGCTATGCGCTCGAAATAACGGCAATCGACCCGGTAGGGATGGAACTGCTCTTTGAGCGGTTCCTGAGCGAGAGCCGAGGCGAGTGGCCGGACATCGACCTCGATCTCCCGTCCGAAGATAAGCGAGAGCAAGCCATCCAATACGTCTACCAGCGATACGGCGAACTTGGAGCCGCTATGACGGCGAACGTCATTACCTATCGCGGCAAGTCGGCGGCGCGAGAGGTTGGTAAAGCCCTCGGCTTCGACCAAGAATCGCTGGGGCGGCTGTCTGGTCTCGTCAGTCAGTGGGAGTGGCGCGGCAAGACCGACACGATGGCGCATTCGTTCCAAAATGCGGGGTTCGATCTCAAACACCCGCGTATCGCCAAATACCTCGAACTCTGTATGCGGCTTCAAGATTTGCCACGTCATCTCGGACAGCACTCGGGCGGCATGGTGATCTGTCAGGGCCAGTTGAACTGCGTCGTGCCGCTCGAACGTGCCTCCATGCCGGGTCGCACCGTCGTTCAGTGGGACAAGGAAGACTGCGCTGACCTCGGCATCATCAAGGTAGACCTGCTCGGCCTCGGCATGATGGCTGTCTTGAAGGACTGCATCGAACTGATACCTCGGCACTATGGAGAGTCCGTAGACCTGGCCCAACTGCCGGAGGATGAGGATGTTTATAAAGTCCTGCAACAGGCCGACACCGTAGGCATGTTCCAAGTGGAGAGCCGCGCACAGATGGCGTCTCTGCCTCGGAACATGCCCACACGCTTCTACGATCTCGTCGTACAAGTTGCCATCATTCGGCCCGGCCCCATCGTCGGGAAGATGATGCACCCCTATATGCGGCGGCGTCAGAAGAAAGAGGCCGTGACGTATCCGCATCCTTCGCTCGAACCTGTACTCAAGCGGACGCTTGGCGTTCCACTCTTCCAAGAGCAACTTCTACGCATGGCGATGACCGTTGCCAACTTTTCCGGCGCTGAGGCGGAAGAGTTGCGTCGCGCCGTAGGGATGCGGCGGTCCTGGGAGCGGATGAAGAATCTCGAAGGCAAGCTCCGCGCGGGCATGACGACCAATGGACTTGATGCTGCGACGCAGGAAAACATCATTCAGAACATCAGCTCGTTCGCGCTGTACGGTTTCCCTGAGTCCCACGCGGCCAGCTTCGCGCTGATTGCGTATGCCTCGGCTTATCTGAAAGTGAAGTACCTGGCCGCGTTCACTTGCGCGATCCTGAACAATCAGCCGATGGGCTTCTACATGCCCGCCGTGCTGGTGAAAGACGCGCAGCGGCATGGACTGCGCGTTAGGCCGATCGACATTCAGGTGTCGGATTGGGCTTGCACCATCGAACATGAGGTCGATGGTGCGCTTTCGTTGCGGATGGGCCTGGGCTACGCGAAGGGTCTGCGGCGTCAGTCCGCAGAGGCCGTCGTGGCGACTCGTTCGCACGGCGGCCACTTCCGCTCAGCGGAAGACCTTGCGTTGCGCGTACCCCTGCTCAACCGTAAAGAGCTAACGCTGCTGGCACGGGTGGGCGCTCTCAACAAACTCGATGGAATCGAGCATCGCCGGGACGCGCTTTGGCAGGTGGAACGCGCCGGCAAACTGGAGGGGCCGCTGCTCCGGCAGAATAGCGACTGGCTCCGGGAAGCCTCCGATTCTCTGCCGCTAGCTCAGATGAATACTGAGGAACGTCTAGTCGCCGATTACGCCGGGACTGGTCTCACAGTTGGGAAACATCCCATGCACTATCGACGGCAGGAATTGCAGTCGAAAAATGTTCTCTCGGCTGCAGAGCTTCGCCGTTGCCGAGATGGTGAGTACGTCAGAGCCGCTGGATGCGTCATTGCTCGCCAACGTCCCGGCACGGCAAAGGGTTTCATCTTCATCTCGATGGAAGATGAAACCGGCATTGCGAACGTCATCGTAACGCCCGACCTCTACGAGAGGGAGCGGCTGACTGTGGTTCGGAGCAAGTTCCTACTGGCCGAAGGCATACTGCAAAATCAGGACGGCGTGATTCATGTAAAAGCGATGCGCCTCACCACCCTTGTCGATGGCGCAATGGAGATGCGTTCGCATGACTTTCACTGATTTTGTCCCCAAATCGCGTTGACTACAACCCTAACGACTTGATTTCCACCAGCGCTTTATGACACGCCAGAGCCCACCGCCCAACTTTTGCTCTTGAGCTTCAGCCACGACCGGACTGATTCCGAAATATTCCTCCTTGGCCGAACTGTCGTAAGCTCTCACCGTGGCGATCTTCTCCTCAGAGAATGGAGAGCTCCACCGAATCTTGTTCCGTTTGATCCAGTAATGGGATTGGCAAGCGAAGCTCCAGTTCCCGATTGATGGGTCTAGCGACACCGTTTTTCCGTCATATATGAGTGTCCAATCAGTAGGGCGCAACGGCGTGACCACTTTACTTCCGCAACCGCAGACACACAAATGCGCCGCCGTGCCGAATCGCATGGAGATATACAGCGTCCTCTCCTTCAGCGCACTGGGAATGAACTCAACGAATTCGTGTTGCAGTAAGATTTCCGGCTTCATTGCGGCTTGTCTTCGTTGACGAGCAGGTTGCCGTCAAGGCTGTATTGGCTGTGATGTTCCTGCTTGAGGTCACGGTAGAAGCCAAACAGTTTCTTCCACTTGATGACCGCGAGCGCCGCGTTAAGGGCATTCAAATCGGCGATCTGAATATTGCGGTCGTATTCGTTACCGCCCGCGGCGTCGCCAAAAGAGACTCGTCCACGAACATGGTCCCGCTTCATCCTGGTGCTGGTCGTAACCCGAACGATTCCACCGAGGGTTCCGTTGGTCAGTTGGATACCCATGCCCACATCGCAAAACGGTACGTCGAACTCTTCGAGCTTAGGAACGATTACCTGCTTCGGCGTGCCCTTATCGAGGCACAGAAACACGAAATCCATATCGCGCAGCTCCTCCACGTTTTGCGCATCGACATAGACAGGGTGTTCCACAATGCCACGATGCATCTTGGAATAGACGTTCTTGAAATACGTGACCTTCGGTAGTTTCGCCCGGAGTTCGTCGCCGGAGGGTGCTCCCGGCGACCGGAATGCATTGTGCTGAAGGAAAGAATCACCGTCGAAGAGATGGATCTGTCCGACCGGTGTCTTGGCAATCAAGTCCAGCACATATGAACCGGTGCCCCCTAAACCCACGATCGCAATTTTGTTTATCGCCAACTTCTCGGTGACGGCAACGATCTCCGCGCGGCTGGAGGCCGTGTCGATGTATTGGAACGGCTCGTTGTCATCGCTCTCCGGCTCTAGGACGGGGAAGGTCTTGGCCGTCTGCGTATGGTCGAGTATCCAGGCGGGACCCGACAGAATGCTGACATATGTCGTGACCTTGGCATAGTAGTCAGGGTATGCGTCCGCCGGCTTAGGCTTTGCCGAGAACGAATACTGAACGACCACGTCCTTTGCAAGCGGTTGATTCATGTCCTGGTGCCGAATCTTAGCGATCTCGGCACCGGCTTCATCGCAGGGATAGGCGCCCGCGAAATAGGCCACATGGTTGTCGGGTCGCACGGTCTCATCGTCGGCCAACATGAGCACCATTGCCACTGTGCCACGCTTGATTTCCTTGCTGGCGTTCACGTAGGGAACGCCTTTGACCAGCAGATAGCCTGACCTGATTTCCAGGTCATACCCTTCGTCCCGCAGCTTCTTGAGGTCGGCGCTACGACTTATCGGTCGCTGTGACATTGAAGATCATTCCGTTCTTGACCTTGACGGTTTCGCCTTCCCTCATGGAGCCCTGCGGATTCTCCCGTGGGCCGTCTTCGTAGGACACCGTGTACAAGATGTTGGTGCCGGTCGGAGGAACCGGAAAGGCGAGCTTGACGATCTCGGCGAACGACACTCTTTTCGTCGCCACGACCTTCTCTTCACCGTTCACATATATCTTGTAGGTCTTTGGAAGCCCGCTGTGGAAGTGCTCGTCCTCCTTGAGATGAACCCGTTCGGGACCATTCTCAATAGGCTCATCTTCGCGGTCGCCTTCGACCTCTCGGTACAGTTCGAGTCCTACTGCTACATTCCCCAGCACGTACAACGCATGTCCGGAAGTCGGACTCGGCGACTCGTAGCGTTTCTGGTCAATGTGAATGCGGATGTTGTGTTCGTGCTCGTGGTGCTCCATCGGTTTCTCCTTAGAGACTGCATTGGTTCAGTGAGAGAAGATTGTCATTCCAGTCGCCATCGGCGTGAGTCCTGACGTAGGCGGCGCGTCCTGCGGGGCGCATGACGCCCACCTCGGCACGCTGGTTCGTGCGCGGGTCGATTACGAAGAACGTGTTGGTTCCGGCGTCGATGCTTTGGATGACTTGTTCGCGCGTCCACTTCCATCCAGCACTGGGATTTCCAAGATGCGTGATGTGTTCGTGTGGACTCAACGGATTCGGCTTGGTGATGCAGGTTACTTGGACGTCCGCCATGTTTTCAATTCCTCCCCAAGGGTTAGATACAAATCACTCTTCCAGACCACAATACCATAATCTGCGGATTTGGGTATTGAGAGGGGAAATTTTTTAGAAGAGGTCCCCGGTGGCCTGTTTACCCATATCGAGCAGTATTCCTTTCTTCAGCAGGCGGACACGAGCCGCATCTCTGGAAGTCTGGAACCCCTCGGCCACTGTTGTGATGAGCTTCTGGCCGGGTTCCGAATTGAGCGACAGGTTGCTGTACGGAAGGTGATTCTCCTGGCGAAAACATTGCACCGCCTGCATTAGAGCCTCCACCGGCATGAGAATCGCTCCGCAGACATATCCGGCTTGCCATTCCATCCAATCGCGTTCCGAGGCCCCAACGATGGTATCGCGGTGGCACTTGTTGCCCTGAGCGGCCTGCTGCGCTCCGAAGAGGGAATCCGACATCCCGGCTCCGTCCTCGAACATGAAACGGTGAAAGTGGACATGGCCGTATTCGTGGGTCAACGTCGTGCGCAGACGATTTTCAAGATGCGGTGCATTTAGGGCATCCGCAATCTTGACAATGGGACGCTTCCCGGACTGGAATTCCGTCATCCCTTCGACACCATCACCTTCGCCTGATAAATCCGCATAGCTGTCGAGGTCGGCTTGCTCTTCAATAAAGATGGTAAGGTCGTCGGTCCTGATCGGAAATTCAACCTTCCCATATTTCTTTTGGAGAAAAGCCAGCATCACCTTCTCGCATTCGGAGTCGAGCTCTTCAGGAAGGTAGTGAGGGCGTTGCGAAAACCGGCCCGTCTTATCGCGCACCCATTTCATAATCAGTTCTCTTTCACCGTCTTGCGAAACAGCTTGATCGCCTTTTCTACCTTGTCGGGCTCGTTCACAGCCATTTTCATCATGTCGCTGGGGATCGTACCGGCCGCAAGACAAAGAGTGTCTTTGTCACATTCCAGCAACTTGGCGATCTGGCCTATCAGAAATTCGGAAGGAGGATTCCGGCGGCCATGTTCAATATCATTTAGATACTGCGGAGATATGGCCTGGCCGCCCTCCTTCTTGACCTGAGCAGCGAGTTCCTTTTGGCTCATGCCTTTGGCCTTGCGCGCTTCCGAGAGAGTTGTCCCAAACGTTTTCATGATCTGTCTATCATTATCCGCTGATTTGAGAATCCGCCAAGTGCCACGCTGATTACCGGCGCGGTTTCGCGCTGGACGTTGCGCCGGGTCCCGATACAGGGAGGGGTGCAGGGGAAGGAACGGCCCCGCCGCCCGGAATTCGGGGGCAGAAATGGAAACGGGGCTGCGCGAACGCAGCCCCGCTGGTTGAAACCTGCTCGTCTTTATGCTGCGACCTTCTTCTTTGCAGCGGTCTTCTTCGCTACGGGTTTGATGGAAGTGGGTGCCTTCCGTGGCTTCTTCTCCTTCTTGGGTTGTGGCGGAACGAATGCAGCCTTGGCTTCGATGAGCAAGTCGAACTCGCCTTCGCGCGGGATGCCGACGTATCCAGTGAGTGCTAACCGAAGGGCGAAGCCGGTCAGCTTGTCGTCGGTGAGGCCTTCGATGGTGGAAAGCAGGACTTCCTCGGCGGTCTGCTGGTTGTTTTCGTCATCGCCCGCGAAGTGTTCGGCTACGTCGTCGGTGAGGGTGTAGGGGTCAAGGTTGACGAGGGCGCGGAGGAATACCCTCAACTGCGCGGCGCTGAACATCGCCGGGGCGTTCTCAAGGATGCGGTTGAAGGTGGCTTCGCGGGCTTTCACGATTTCGGCTCTGCGATTGCGCTCGGCCTCGATCTCCGCTTGCTCCTGCTCGAACTGCTGCTTGCGCTCCTCCTCCCTGCGTTGGCGTTCTTCCTCATGTTCCGCTCTGCGTTGCTCGAACTCAGCCTGACGTTCTGCGGCCTCTTCCTCCGTCTCGGCCGCCGGCGCGGGTGCGATGGTCGGAGCGGGGTTGGCGGCTGCTTCGGCTGCGGCTTGCGGATCATGCACCGGGCAGTGCTTGTCGGTGCAAACCGTCAGCTTGCGGCCAAGCTGCTTGCCGTAGACGACAATGGCTGTTTTGGCGGCGTCGCATGGCGTAGCGGGTTCGGCGTCCGGGTTGTCGATCACGGCTTCGATCTCTCGAACGTGGCCGCGCTGGACGGCTCCCGGTCGCTGCTCCTTGGGATTGCGCCAACCGTTCTCGATCTGGACGAGGCCGGGATGGGTCGCAATCTCCCGGTCAAGGAATGCCTCAACCTTGCTGTGGTAGCAGCTTGAATCGAGGCACTGGTCGCCTTGTACGTCGCAGAAGAGAGACGTGTTGTGTCCACTGCGGCGGGGGCAGGTGACGCAAGCTCCTGCGGTGGGGTTGAGGGTTGGGTCTTCGCGGTCGAATGGCGCATCCGCGAGAGACAGATAGAGGTTCGCCTGTATCCACGCGGCAAGGTGCTTGGCGGGTAGCAGGTGCGGCTCTTTGTCCTGCCAGTCCTTCCGCCAGCACTGCTCGTAGGCGTTTGCCTGAACGTCCTGGGGCAGACGGGCGATGAGGTTGGCATGGCTTGCCGTGATGCGCTCCTGAGTGAACGCTTCGGCCACTGTGGGGATGAGTTGTAAGAGGGACAGACGGGCGTAGATGTGGCTTGCGCTCTTGCCCGACTTCTCGCCCAACGCGGTAACGTCGTAGCCGGGGATGTCGAGCAAGCGTTGGAAGCCCTGCGCCTCTTCGTAAGGGTGAACGTCTACCCTCTGACTATTCTCCACTAGCTGCCATTCGAGCGCCTGTGCGTCGTCGATCTCGACGATGCGGGCGGGAATGGAAAAAAGCTCCGCAATCTGAGCGGCACGGAACCGCCTTGCTCCTGCGACGATCTCGAAGCCTTCGTTGTTGGGTCGAACGGTGATGGGTTGAATGAGGCCATTGTGCTTGATGCTCTCGGCGAGTTCCCTGAGCTTGGCTTCATCGAACGTGCGGCGGGGGTTGGTGGTGGACTCGTGGATGGTGTCGATGGCGAGGAATTGGAATGCGCTGCTATCTTGCATGGTTGCTCTCCTTGAACGGTTGCACTGCGTTGGGTGTTTTGGAGCGGACGCGCTTCCCATCCGCTCCGGGCGGGAAAGCGTTAGGCGCGTGGGGTCTGCTGCTGCTCAAAGGCTTCGGCGAAGCCCTGCAATCGCAGGTTGTTGTCCCACACCTTGGCGAATCGCTCATGCTGCTGGTGCAAGCTGGTGAGGTAAACGTAGTGGTCGCGGACGATATTGCGGCTCCACTGCTCCACGCCTACATAGTCGTTCCGGTAATGGAAAGCGTTCAGGTGTGGCCCGTCCGCGAATCCAAGCTCGAAACACATCTCCGGGTCGCGCATGAGGTCGCCATTCTGCTCGCCGTAGTGACAGACAGAGATTGCAGGAAGACCACACGGGCCTGATTCGTCGTTTGCCTCGATCACCAACGCCATATAAGGCGGGTTCTCGATCTTGAGGTACAGGCCGTGGTGCCAACCTCCGGCCTGCTTGAGGATGCGAAGGACGGTCTGCATTAGGCCACCTTCGCCAGTTCTGCATCGGGCATCGCCGCTTGCTCTTCGGTGGGCGGCTGCAATGCGGCAAGGATGACGGCGGAGGTCTGCTGGATGACCTCCAAGCTCTCCGCTAGAAGCGAAGCGTTGCCGTGGTACAGGTGGATGTAGTCGGCGGATGCCGAACCCGTCTCCAGTCCTACGGCTTTGCCGATGACAAAGGCGATTGCCTCGGCTTCCGTCTCCTTAACTACTTTCGTTGTGGTCGTCCTGCGTTCAGCCTTGTGCAACATCTCGTGCGCCAGTTCATGCACAAGAGTTGAGAATTCCTCAGCCTCCGACTGGCCGGGAAGAATGGCAATCCGTCCGCCGTAGCTTATGCCCAAAGCGGGAGCGATCTTCTCGGTAAAGACAAGCTCGATGCCCTGGGCCTTGATGAACGAAACGAGACGGTCCCGGTTTTCGCCTACGGTTCCTCTCATCTCCCGCATGGTGGGAAGCTCTGCACCCTCGGTCTGCGACACGTCGAAGACATAGGCATTGCGGAAGCCCACCAACAGGCGGGTATTCTGCTTGGTGATGTCCTTCTCGGCCTCGGCATCCGGCTTGCGCTTGATACCGATGATTGGAGCCAGAATGCGAATCCCTTTCTGCCCTTTCATCACTTTGCGTCCAAGCTGGTTCCACGCATACAGACCTGCAACGCGGGTTGCGTCTGGCCTTTGCCTTGCGATCTCCAAGATGTTCCCGAAGCTGTAATTGTGAAATCGGCTCATCGCGTCGAGGTAGGCCGTGAGTGCGTCGCTGTGTCCTGCCTCAAGCTGTTCGATAAGGCTCTTCACGTTGGCGGCGATGATGTCTTTGGCGGTCTGCCGTTGCTGCGGCTGTTTGGGGTTCTCGTTGATGGGGGTGACAGTGTTGGGGGTGGTGGCGAGTGAGTTCGTCATGGTGTTTCCTCCTTGGGGTTGTGGAGCGTGGCTTATGCAGGGCGCGGATGGTGCTTTGCGCCGTGCCAATCGAGCGCGGGGGTGATGTGGGTTGTGGTGAGGTCTTCCAGCCCATCGCTGAGGAGTTCCACGGGAACATTCCCTAGAACCTCCCCACAGGTGGGGCAGGAGACTGTGACCGTATCGCCGCAAAAGCCCAATTCCGCGAGGTCTACGGTGTCCTCGCCGAGGAGGTAGTCGCCCATTCGCACGTTGGCGAAACGCCGCCATGTAAAGGGGTTTGGTGTGGCTGGTGTTGTGGTTCGCATCTGGCCTCCCGCTTTTGCGTTTGCACGTCCGCGTTGAAACGCGGCATGTACATGCCGAACGCCACCTGGCGAAGGCGGGGGTAGCAAGGCGCAAGGGGAGGGGTCTCCCCACCGGAGCGAAGCGGAGGCGGCCAAAGGCCGGTCTGCACAAGCGAAGCGCGGAAGATTGGGGAAGCCCCTTGCGCCGCGCGATCGGGGCAGAGCCCCTTAGCGCACGGTCTATCAACCGTTCGTTAGCGCGAAGCGGATGTTTCCAGGGTGGGCGTTGCGGGCGGGAACGGCCCGCTGAGGTGGTGGCGAAAGACGCAAAGCGGCTGCAGGCAGGAGGAGACTTCCTCCTCCAATTAGCGGTAACTATCCCCCCGCGGGTTTATCGTAGGTAAAGACGTTCTTTGCTACTGCCGGAGACAGACTTGTTCAACCTGTTCGTTACGTTCAAAGAGGGCGCCTTCGATCCAATGACATACGCAATCGAACGCGGACGGTTTGGCGAATATACGTCGGATGTGTTGATGAAGCGCTTCGGAGCACTCGGGCGTGCCGCTGTTACGAGACTGAAATCCTTCCCGTGTTTGTTTGCCTACGAGGCGGAACGCGGTGATGCCCGAATCGGGCACCTGACCAGCATTCGTGAACGAACTGGCTCGATCGTTATTGAGTACGAGTTCGACAAGAAGATTCCATCTTTCCCCGCATCAAAGCTCGCGGACCTCTATATGCAGCTTGATATCGGGCGGTGGGAAATGAACCGGACGCATTGGGCAATCAAAGATGAAGATCTCCTTAAAGTGCTTGCAACAGCAGGCGTGATTCCTACGAGCGAGCTAGGTGTCGCGCAGCGTGTCGAGGATCTCCATTTCAAGGTTGCGCTCTCATTTCCCGGTGAGCATCGCGATTACGTAGAGAAGGTTGCGAGAGAGCTACAACTTCGGCTGCCAGGACGAAGCGTATTTTATGATCGCGACTTCACTGCCCAACTGGCTCGTCCGAACCTCGATACGTTACTGCAGCACATCTATGCCGACAACTCCGACCTGGTGGTGGTCTTCCTATCGGACAATTACGAAAAGAAGGAGTGGTGTGGACTAGAGTGGCGTGCGATTCGCGAATTACTTAAAAAGAAGCAAGATGCCTCCATCATGTTCATGAGGTTCGATCAAGCGTCGGTACCTGGCGCTTTATCCTTGGATGGATACGTGGATCTGGCTGACTACAGCGAGTCCGAATCGGCAGCCTTGATCCTCGAGCGCGTGCGCCTCAACGAACTCCCTCAAGCAAATTGAGATGGATGATGTTCGACGGACTTCCGAATTCACTTGCTCTTGCTTTTTGCACGCTGAGAGAGGGATGCAGATGTCGCGCGATGAAGACTTTGGCTTCACTTCGACGGCCCCGGCTGAAGACTTGTCGGTCTGTGATCGATGCTTTGGCGATAGGGATATACAACGATTCATCAGGAACGCCGCGGATAGTTTAGTTTGCGACTTTTGCGGTCGCCATGCACGTGTAAACGCTGTAGCGGCTCCATTAACGGAAGTCGTGGAGTTCATGCTCGAAGCAATTGAGCGCGACTATGGTCGAGCGGTTGACACGCTTGGTTTCGAGTCCGCTGAGGGAGGATATCAAGGAGCAAATTGGGATAGTGACGAACTAATCTCCGATGTAATCGAACTGGAGCTACCCAATGATGGCGACGGACGGTTGCAAGAAGTCATTGTGGAATGCTTAGGCGATGAGCCGTGGTGTGAGCAAAATCCCTATTCGCTTGCCGAAGATGAACGCTACATCACTAGCTGGGACAACTTCTGCAAATATGTAAAACATGAGCGCCGGTACTTTTTTGTTCGTCGCAGTCGGGACGAGCAGCTCTATGAAGAGACACTCTCGCCGGCGAAGCTCCTCAGATTTATTGGCGCTGCTTGCGAACAGAGTCGACTGCTGCGCACGTTGAAAAAGGGCACCCTTCTGTATCGAGCTCGTCAGCGGAGGATAGGAGAGTTGTTAACGTCTGGTCTTGATTTCGGCCCGCCCCCGAAAGAGCTTGCCGTACGATCCAGTCGAATGAGCCCTGCGGGCATCGTAATGTTCTACGGCAGCGATCAGGTCGATACCGCCGTTGCAGAGATAGATGACGACCCTACACTTGGAATTTCGGTAGGGACGTTCTTGATCACGCGTGAAGCCACTCTGTTAGATCTCACTCTTCTTCAGCGGCCATTCAGGTTCTTTGAACGACAGGCAGATTCGGACGAGCTAAACAGAGATGTATTGAGTTTCCTAAATAGCTTTGTCGAAAGCGTGGCGTCAAAAGTTGAACCTGGAAATCGCGAGCACGTTGACTACGTGCCAACGCAAATAGTCACGGAGTGGTTCCGTACAACTTTTCGTCACAATAAATCGCCAATCGACGGAATTTGCTATCCGAGTACTCAGCGGCCGGGCGGAAAATCCTTTGTTCTATTCGCAGACCGAGAAAACATCGTACTCACACCCGCACAGGTGAAGAAGTCCGCGGGTCCTGGCCCCCTTGGCGAGTGGTTAGTCCGAAGCCGTCAAGAATCTGCATGGCTGCGCCTTGTCCGGCGGCGCGTGATACGCGACGTTTAGTTCAGTCGAATCTCCCAGCAGTGAATTCAGTTCGAGACAATTCAAATGTCTACTGGCAGGCTCCTTGTCATCATTTTGGCAAGAACCTGCTTTTCCGACTTCCTAGGAGGCTGCGACAGCCGCGGAGCGCAACGAGACCGGTCGTTCCAAGGAAAACTCAGCCAGTGAACGGTGTTGGTAATTTGATGCGTGTGTCCGGATTGAGAGGCTCCACCATCGCGCGCCAGTCTTTTGTGAGGGCGTCTTTGTTTTCTGGAAGTCCCATTAGATAGCGCCACAGTCGCCTGGAGAGCTTCTCTGCCTCGACCGAATTGGCCATTTTTCGAGTCGATGAGTTCCAGAGGACGCCGTTCCAAGGTGCCTGGGTGAGGTCTTGGAACGCAGAGACAACCGTTCGAATATGTTTGATCGTCATGGAATCTGGGGCAGTGGACATTGCGCCGACAAAGGCCGTGATACCGATCGGGCGCACCAGAACGTGCCCCCCATTGGAAGTACGGTATGGTTCAACAGTTTTGGCGGTTTCGAGCAAATCGCCCCACGGTTCAACCGCCTTAATCATCTTGTTCCAACGGTCCGAGATCTTTGTGAACGCTTCTTCGAGGCTGTCGAAGTTCGGTGTCTGTTGCTCCTTCGCGAATTCCGTGACAAGCGGCGCTGGTAGCAGGTCCTTGTTGCATTTACGAAAGGATTCGATCGCCATCAGATATTGTTTGTCTGCGGGAGACATGGCATTGCCCGTCGCGAGCCTCGGCTTGCCGTTCTTGACTACCATTACCTTGATCCGCTGCTTGAACAGTGGGTGTTCCCGTATCAGGCGCCGCGTAACAATCGCGATGCCGGAGTCTTCACTCATGGCCGTATGGGTGGCGGGTGAAGTTTTCTTGGCGTACCGGTTGACCGTAGTAAAGAGCCGACGCGCTCGGGTGAGGCCCTCTTTATCCTTGGAGTGGCAGATGACGATTACGGAGACTTGATCGTCCTTGTATCGATTCTGATCCCGCGCGACCTCCGAGCGATAGGCGGCAAGACGATGTTGCCCATCAAGAGCGTAGTACTGTTCCGTCCCGTCAAATTGCAGAACCCCGACTTGCCCATTGTCGCTGAAAAGAGGCTCACCGAACTTGATAGGCAGAAATCGCGGTTGGCCGTCATACGCAGCGACAATTAGCGACCCGAAAAAACGCTGCGCATTGGTGCGCAGGTAATCGGCAATGTCTTTAGCGCGATTGGATACGTCCCGCTGAATCATGTTGTCTAAGGCTTGGTTGGGAGATACCTCTTCGGCAAATTTGACCTCGCGGACCAGGTCACTAACGCCCATCACCGTGACGTAGTAGATCCAGTCGCCCATCGTTCCTTGAACACAGGGGAAGTACGTTGTCTTCATGTTGTCAATCTCCCTATTATTTCGAGTTGCACGTTTCCCGGAGGCGTCAGATTGTCCTTGAGTAGGGCCTCCGCACGGGTGATTTGGTCTTTGGGGATGAGTGTGTAGTGGAACTGAAGGTGATCTTCGAAACCGTTGAGAAATAACATGACATTCTTTCGTGGACTTGGTCCCTTGCCAGCTTTCTCAAGTAAATAGCGCGGATAGCGCTTCTTAATACTGGTCGCCTTCCCCACGTAGAAGATATAAGAGTGATCCTGCAGACCGCCGCAATACGGGCCTACCACAAACATGTAGATGCCAGACTCATCTGGGAGTGGAGGCGGAGGATCAGTGAACGGCACGATCGTCCATTTGAGTCCTTTATAGTATGTGGCGAGCTCGGGAGAGCTCCAAAGCTGAGGATATAGCTTGAATGGGTAGATCCCGGCCTTCTCTGCGATAAATTCAGCAAGCAGGGGGTTGGCGACTGGGACTTGACCGTAGCGGCCCATATTACGCAGTCTCTCGCCCATCGTTGAACAGCATTGCTAGGCGCCCCAACTCTTCGCCAAATGCTTTGAGACACAAATCCACTTCTTGTTGAGTCGACTCGATCGACAGGCTCAGTCGAACGCAGCTCCTTGCTTGTTCGTACGCCACTCCGTGAGCCAAAGCGACGTACGACGGCTTCCGTGCGCCGTGCGAGCAGGCTGAGCCGGCAGAGATCGCGATGCCTCTCGCAGCAAGGCGATCGACGAAGTCTTCCGCTTCGATGCCTGGCAGGCACACATTCGAAGTAGTCGGAAGTCTTGCGACTGAGGCTCCCAAGGCATAGGCGCCTGGGCATAAGGCGAGTATGCGAGACTCTAAGTGGTCGCGAAGTCGGGCCACCTCCAATACCTCTGCGGACGACGCCAAAATTGTTGAAAGTGCAGCGATCATGCCGACTAGTGCAGCTGGATTTTCAGTTCCGGGTCTGAGTCCGTTTTGCTGCCCTCCGCCATAAAGAATCGGTGCAATAGATTCCGCATCGCGAACAAACAGTGCACCGGTACCTTTTGGGCCATGAAATTTATGTGCCGAAAGAGACAGCAGATCGATATCCGCTAGCTCGCCCGATAGGTCGATCGGGATTTTCCCGACGGCTTGTGTCGCATCAGTGTGCACTAGTATTCCGGGATCATACTTCTTCACTGTATCTGCCAACGTTCTCAACGGTTGGATAACGCCTGTTTCATTGTTGGCGAGCATAACGGATACCAGCAGCGTATCTCGGCAAAGCACACGCGAGAGCTCACTCTCCTGAATGACGCCGCTCGGGCATACAGGTAGGATGTCGAGCCGATAGCCGTCAGACCTGAGAGAGTCTGCGACTTCTATTACGGAAGGATGCTCAATCGACGAGATGACCATGTGACGACGAGCGGGATTGGCGCGCGCAGCGCCAAATAGAGCGAGATTGTTGCTCTCGGTTGCGCCGGACGTAATAACAAACTGAGAAGCGTCATCGGCGCGCAGTGACTTAGCGAGGATGGACTTCTGACCACCGACTGCTCTTGCGACATCACCGAACTGTGCGATCGCTGAAGCCGGATTAGCGAAATCGCGGACAAGAAATGGTCGCATTGCCTCGATGGTGCTCTCGAAGACCCGCGTTGTCGAATTGTTATCGAAATAGACCATAAGTGGATGCGACCAGCATTACTCACGCGACGGCGGCAGAAACACTTGGCTCAGGTGCCATTGCAAGTAGTCGATTTGTGGTTTGTACGATTCACGATTGGGTCTGAGTATAGGCTTCCTGTGGAATCTGCCCAAATGCTCAATGAATCCCTCTGAGCCGTAGGCTCTTTCGGAGACGACAATGCACCAATCTGCATCCACTGTGAATGCGCCGCGATCAAATAATTTGTGATGCAACGAGCAGAGGGATAAACCGTTTTCTTGGATATCCGGCCCCCCGGCCTGATGCCACTTTATGTGTGCGGCTTCCAACGCCACTACCACGTTGCCGATTCTGACATTGAAACCGCAGACAGCGCAGCGATACTCATAGGCAGACAAGACCTTGTTCCTGAATTCGGAGTCTCGATCATTACTTTTCGGAACTGTTGGCGTTGTTGACAATCCTAAGGCTTCAAGGATGTCTTCTTGCACGGTCTCCGGAAAGTGAGAGTTAAGAAGCTCAACTATGACCCTGGATCGTAGCTCTTGGCGAGTCCTTAGTGCTTGGTAGATATCGGGGAGGAATCCTCCCTGTGCATCGCTGCGGATCAGAGACGCTTTGGTGGGATATCCATTTGATGGCTTAGACGGTGGGAAGTTGGTCTGACATTCCCAGACATCTTTATCATGTTGAAGAGCCCAAAATGGATACTCAGGATGACAGACCTTTCTAGGTGGTCCGAATTCCGTTAGAAGATCGTGGAGAGGTTTCTCAATAACCCGAAAAGGCAACAGTCGGGCGTCTAGGCTGGTTAGTTTCGAGATAGCGAGCAGGCATAGCAACGGCTTATGCGGTGCACGCTGCCCTCCCTTGCTCCAAATCGTGAGGGAACGAAATCGCTCCATAATCTCTTCATCTGATGGAGTGGTCATTTCAGAACCTCAATCGATCTCCCATGCTGAACTCGAATGAGGCGAACGAGTTCGGGTATGGTCCTCTCCATATCGATGAATGGTACTTGCGCAAATACGGCATGGGGCATATCGCCGGTCTTAGCCAGCATGTGTCCACGACCAAGCAATCTCTCCGCACCAGAGTTCTTACTTCCCATGGAAATTTCGGCAGTCGCAGCATTATCTACTTTGAGAATCAGCCGATTTCCGAGCTGCGAGCGAAGCTGCATTGGCATGACATCTTTGTCCGGTCGCTGGGCCGCGAACATGAGGAATATTCCCGCTGCTCTCGCCTTGACGCTCAGCCGCCCCACGATATCGGGAACGCGCGCTCTGTAATCATCGGTCTGCATCCAGTCAGCAAACTCGTCGTGGATGATCCATAACGTCGGGAGTGACTCACCCGTCGCACGCCGGTATGCGTGAATGTTCGGAACGCGCTTGTCTTTGAAAAGCTCGTAGCGTCGGTTCATTTCCGTCACCAGGCCCTCCAGCATCGTGACGGCGACACTCGGCTCATCGATAATTCCTCCGGAGCCTGCCAACACATGCGGCAGTTCATCTAGCGGACGGTAATCCACGCCGAATTTGGGATCGATCAGATAGATATGAGCCTCGTCGGGTGTGCGAGTCGCGGCGATACTCAGGATCAGGTTTTGCATCAAGACCGACTTGCCGCTACCCGTGATCCCGGCAATTAGGGTGTGAGGCTGATTGAAGGGATCGAGCAATAAAGGCTTGCCGTCTTCCTCGCGGATGCCGACGCAGAGTTTTTCACCGAGCGTCTGCTCACTGTAGCTTTTCAGGTACGCTAGCAACACGGGCTCCGTATGCAGGACCTGCCTGTTGGGCCGTTCTACAGCAATGGAGACGCGTCCCGACTCCGGCGTCGTATTGATAATTTTGAGCCCGTCTGACGTATAGATTTCGTCCGCTCGGGCCTCAACCGCCGGCACTGTGAGATCCTTCGAGCCTTGCAGCTTGATGATCCCGGAATTAGGGGTGAGGATGGGATCAAAGCCTTCGGCGATTCTGGCTGAGAGACCTCGGGAAACCAGCGCCTGGCGGAGTTGCACGGTAACCGCGGCGAGCCACGCCATCCCGTCTTCCTCGGATGTCTGGTATGTGGCAGATCGAGACTCAAGGAATGCAAGGAGCGGCGTGGCGGATGGGACAGATGGTGCTTCGGGAGAAATGTAAACCGTAGGTGAACTGATGGGTTCAATGACCGGCATCCCGTCTTCGGCTTCTATCAGTGCGGGCGCACCAACGCTGTCATTTTCTGTCGTGTCAGCGAGACGGGAAAGATCGGACAAATTTGGACCCGTCGAATCGACTTTTACCACCGCTGTCTTGCCACGTGGCTTTGAGGCAAGGCTATAAAGTTTTGACTTTCCGAAGGCAGGATGTCCATTGCGCAGACGCAAAGCGGCAGTGCCCTGAAAGTCTTCGCTGCTGTATTGAATCAGCAATTCTCGGACCTGACTCGGGCTGAAGACTTCCTGGAGAGCATCAAGCTGCGCCCGTCCTCGTGTCGCAGCGATTCCTTTCACGGACGATACTGGGACCAACAAGTCTTGCGGCTCGTTCACAAAGACATGTGAATAGCCCCAAATACTGACCGAGCATTGTCGCTGCCGAATTGCTCTTCTCCATGCTGCGGTGTCAAGTGAAGGCTGCCCGTTTGCAACAACGGTCTGAGAGACGACAAGGTCGGATAGTCGCGCCAGCCAAATATCCTGGTCGATGGTGCGCGTCTCCCCGTCCATCGCTTCGGTCATTTGCGAGAGCGTATCCAGAAGTTGCTTCGAGGAAGTTGTGGCTGCACTCGCAAGGCCGTCGTGCGTAACGAACTTCGCCTCCGTCACGATGATATCGAGATGCATCTTACCATCGGGATTGGTCTTGGGCGCGAGGACGAGCAAATCAGCAATGTTGGCTCCCTCTTTCTTACCAAGCCATTCGCTGTAGTCGTCGAGGAAGCACCATGCAAGTGGCCGTAGGTTGCCAAGTTCCGACTGCACTAAATACCGCGATAGCACCATGCCTAAGAGTTCATTGGTATTGTTTGCCCGCCGGGCTGCTCGCAGTACGAGGCCGCCGGAGAGCTTATTCGCGTCCTGCAAGATACGCTTCCACAGCGCTTCAATGAAATCGTCCGATGTGCCGGACGCCAGAAGGACTTTGAGCTTTTCCTTCAGTGTGTTGATGAGCAGCGTCTCCCTGGCAGCAGAGGAGATGACGAGGTTCCGGCCTTGAGTGGCAGACTGGACATAGCGAATGACCTTCACATCATTTGCTTCAAGAAGCTTGCGATCAAGCAATTCATCCTGATTCACTACCCAGGTCGCAAGTTCATGTGTTTCCCTGAAAATGCGGTCGACGCTTTGGTCATCAAAGTCCAGAGAGCGCATCAGGACCGGGCATTTGCCAGCGGTCCACGCTTCGTCTGCTCCGTGGCCGCACAAGGAAGCGAGAGAATAAAGGTAGCTCCAGCCTGCTGCTGTCTGGGCGGGACAAACGAGCTGAAGCCGAACCTTCCTGTCACCGGGCGCTACGGGGAGCCGCCGACTCCATTGATGAGGCTGGAGGTCCCGCGAACTGACAACGTCACGCTGCAGCCACTCCCATGCCGATTTGGCCTCACGGGAGATTTGATCGCGGCAATAAGCAATATCGACAGGTTGACTCCTCCCTTCTCGTCGCAGCCTTTTGGCTGCTGTGATGTTAACGCGCACCTTAGCCAGAAAATCGCCTGAAAGCTCAGTTGGGTCTGCTTCGGTGTCAACGCCCCTGGCCACTAGGTCGCGGTAGATTCCTCTGAGATGCTCTTCATCGCGGTGCATGAGGAGTACTTGGCACGTGATTTTCTTATCCTCTCGCTTCGCGTTGATCCGGTTGACCGTGTCAACTACGGCAGTCGGAAGGTCCGGCGAATCACAGTTGTAAAGCAAGATGGAAAAGTTATCGCGCTCATGTGGCTGCAGCCTCAGATACTCAATCATCTCGCGCTCTATCGTGGCGGCGGCGGTCGCGGAATCGTCATCAAGGGACGGCATCGCTGACTCGCTAGATGGATCAGGAGGCTGATGGAGGGTATAGGAATCAAAGGCCTGTGTGACGATACGCGGTGATGCCTGGGAGTTGTCCCAGATAACGGCCATCTCGGGATAAAGTGGTTGCGTAAGTAGCTGTTCAACGTCCCGGAAAAATAGCGCACCGCTGGTGCCGTCGGAAAACGGCGGACGGTCAATTCCAAGAAGCTGCTCAATAAGCGCTAGAATCTGCTGCTGACGCGCGGCAGACGCCTCCATTCGCAGAGGGTGCCAGGGACAAATCACGGCCATGGGAGGTCGCCGGCCGGAACGCTCCACCTGCACCGAGCCGACGCGCAGGATCACTCGCAAGAGTTTCCGCCTTGCGTCCTCATGTCGAACGTCGTTGATGGCGAGCAGGAGCGATTCATACGCCAATGCGACGGCAGGAACATCTTCGGTGGCTAGCACACTTCTTCGCAGTGCCAGGATAGCTGAGTTATAAGCCGACTCAAAACTGTTGAAACGGCCAACAAGCTGGTCTAGCTGAGCGGGAACGAGCCAATGAAGCGAGCTCGCGTCTGCGAGCACTTGTTTCCACATGGAGGTTAAAGACTTAATTCGATCTTGTGCGGGAACAAAGGCTCCGTGGCCACCACCTCTGGCAGCATCGGCGAACCCTTCTACGTTTTCTAAGGACAAGGATACGGGGCTCCCTTTACGCCCGACGACCTCATACTCTGCAATGCATTCAATGAGGGCTGTGCCACGCTGCGCGAGGTAACGGCAGATGGCATCAAGGTCCACGCTTTCCTGCGCGAGGACAGAGCTGATGGGGAACTTCCAGGTGAGCGATAGCGTCGCGACCTTGCGGTCCGTTCCGCCTCGTTGCTTTTGGAACACAGAGACAAGAAAATTGAGCTTTGTCGCCTTACCGCTCTTAGTGGCACCTTTGAATTTGGGCCGGTTCTTGATCTTAGGAAGAACGGCCTGGCTATATTTGGAGATCAGGGTGTCACGGAATTGAATGCGCTTTTTCGTTTGCGACTCAAGGCCGCCATATGCCCGTTCAAAGTATTCACAGGCGCGCTGATTCATATCGATAAAGCTATTGGGCTTTGCCTGCTTCTTTCCCTCGATCACGATGTAGGCGGCATCTGTCGATGACAGTCCACGGATGGCACGTTGGAGGCACTCGAAGATACCAAGATAGAGATCAGCACACTCAATTTTCTTTCCGTGAACGAAGTCTTCCCACTCGACGAAGAGGCTGATGTCTTTTTCGAGCTGATCGGCGCGCCTCGTAAAGAAGTCTCTGAACTCTTCCTGCGCTGAGCCGGCCTTTCGGGGGACTTTGCTGAGAGCCTGAAGGACAAGCTCATCGTCCGGCGTCGGGATTACGGCCTCCGCTTCAAGCGCGTCCCGTGTACGTTGCGCGAAATCCTTGGAAGATGATTTTCGCGCCTTCTCAAAACAGTAGTTCGTGTAATTCCAGTCGAATCTGAACAGCAACGCTTCCGTGGCAGGATTGCGGGCTCCGTCGGAGTCGATATATGCCTGAAAGGCCTCAAGGATTGCCTCAGGTATCGGTGGCTGTTGCTCGTCCGACCGAAGTACCTGGAGCCTCTTGCGAAGCGTGTCCATATCAAGCATTTCCTGCATGAGTCCACGCTTGTCGAGGTAGCATTCCAGTGCGTAGTGCGCTCTGAATTTAGCTGCCCATTGCGCTGGTTGCGCCATCTTAGCTGCATTGAGCGAGCTGAAGCAGTCTTCAAAGAGGGGTAAGCCTATGATCGGCAGGGCCTTGCCTGCAGCTCTGCCCAGCGGCTCACTCGTGAAATTTGCCAATACGGCCGTGAGGAACTGGCCCGCTTTGGCGGTGGGGCAACGACCCGTATCAAATAAGCCTTTGAGCATAGCTTCAACATTCTTGCGGTCCTCAAGAAGAAGGTTGAGACCTGCTTTTCTTGCGACAAATTCAACCCAGATATCGGCGATACTTTTGTCTTTGAGATCGGAAGCGTCAGTCCGATCGCTATCGGCAAGCGAGGCTTCAGCATCCGCCTCCAATTCAGCCGTGAGCGTAACGGACCCGTCACGCTCGCGATTGCGCACATTGACCGAAGATTCCGTGGTCGTATAACGCTCAAGCACGCCATAGGGCCGTAGCTCAAATTCCGGGAACTGGATGATCAGCCGCGAAGCTCTATCGCCTGCGTCAATGCTCGCCTGGATGAAGCCCGCAAGCTGCTCAGCGGAGAACCCGGAAAGGACATGGAACGCTCCCCGGAATTCGGCGTCGTCCTCAAGCTGGGACTTGAACTTCCCTAAGACATGTTCAAGTGCGATAGCTCCAACAAGAGCATCGGCCGGATCGAGGATCATGTGAGCGGCTCCATAGGATTGAGAATGTATGTGCAGGCATCGCTCATGCGTTGCGCTAGGCCCATGCCAATCAGGTGTTGGCCTAGTCTGTCACGATTCTTCTTGAAGTCGGAGTCATCGAAAAGATACTGAGGCACATCCATTTTCGCCTCCACAGGACCGATAACCAACCGATATCGCTTGTGAAGGTGACGCAGGAATGCGCTCTCTTCCACCGGCGTCGAGACATTCGCAAGGACCAGTGCGCGAAGCAATTCGTCGGTAGGAGCGTAGCGAAGGCGATTGGTCCCGCGTCTTGATGCAAGTCCGCAGCCGGTCGCGAGGGACGTTAATCCCTCAGCCGTTCCATTGCGATATTGCTGCTGCGCAAAGCTGAAAAGTCGCTCGGTAAGCTTATGGTGGTCAGGGGCGTCAAGGACTTTCCTGAGTGACACTGTTTTGGCGAGATGGGCAACCAGGTAGTCACGCTTTGCCAAATCGTCGATGGACGGATTCGCGAGTGTCGCCAAGAGATCCGGATCAGAAAAAGCCGTCGTGTCCAGGTACTTTCTGACGGCCTGATTACCCAATGCATCATTGGACAGATATGATTCGCCAGCCGCCTTCCTCACAAGATCGATACGGGGAGCAAGGATTTCGCAGACGACAGGCGGTAAGCCGCCTTTCCCGACCCAGTGATTTGCGGTCTCAATGCCATAGAGGTACAGATGAAACCCAAGGAGCGGCCCCAAGAATTGAAAGGCGTCCTGATCGGGAAGGTTGAGCTCAAGTATCGCGGCAATATCCTCGGCCATGCGATCAAAAGCGGGATGCGTCTTGTAAGGCAGGTAGGTTCCGCTCTTGCGGGGACCCGGATCAGGTTCGGAGTCGGACAGGAGCCGCATGATGAGGCGGTTGCGTGATGTCTTCGGATCAAACGAGGGCATGAGTCGAATGCTGATCCTCTCGCGCAGTGAAGCCGAGGCGCGCGACAACATCAGGTAGGCCATTTCACCGGTTCTGGTAAATACGCGTCGTGTGAGTTCGAAGCCGTTACCCTTAGGGAGAATCGCCTCATATAGCGCCGCGGGGCCGATGGGATACACAAATTGGGTAGTCCAGCCCCGTTCGCTACCTGGGTCTACGGTGATTCTCCTTAGGAGGCGTATAACGCTGACAAGTTCCTCGAACGTGTCAAATCGCTGCCGCAGGTAGGTAAAGTCGGCAGACAAATTCTCTCCTAGCGACGCGCTCTCTTTCATCACCGTGAGCCACTCTTTCCATCCGTCCTCATCGCTGCCTTGAGCATTCCTGAGAATCTCTTCCATCCGAGGGTTATTAAAGAGGAGATTTCGCAGCTGAAGCGAACGATTGGCAGCATAATCCGGGTTATCGCCGGGGCGCGTCTCAGCCAGGAGCTTACCTTCTCGGTACATCCCCTCCGCCATTCCCAGGAACTCCAGGAGGAGCGCTGAGAATGGTTGGCGCTCTAGGCGGTGGCCCCAGATCGCCTCGGAAATCCATGCGTCGTTACTCGATTTTGACCCAGGATACGGTTCGATATTGGTAGACGAGATCATTGCTCCACCAGATGGATCGGCAGCTTGTGAATGGTGCCCCCTCCATGAACTTGAATGAGATGTAGCGAACGGGAATTGGCTTTGAGTCCGAGGTCCCGAAGGCAACGCTGTTTGAGCGATAGAAAATCCATGCACGATTCGCGCGAGAAGCTCGACGGCATAGCTCCATCGGCGACGCGGCATAGGAACTCGAAGCGAGGGAGCGTGAGGCCAAAGCGGAATTCCCGCCCATTAGCCCGAATCAACGCCTCAGGCAGGGTTCGACCCGGCTTGCATACGATCTGCAGCCCGGGCGGATCAGAGTCGAGCTCCACCTGCGACAGATAGATATCGCTGACGGGGGATGTGGTGAGGTCAAGGCCGGTGGTGAGATAAATCTCGTTGGCATGCTCCGCAAGGAGTAAACCCGTCCAAACACGATTGAGGCCTGAGGCCAGGTTTCGCAAGTGCAGGCGCCTTGGCGAGTACCCGTCTGCAAGAGGACGCAGAATCTCATCAAGATATTCCCGCGCATGATGAAAAACCGTGGTCTTCCAAAGGGAATGCGTCTTAAGTTGTGCCTCGGAAGCCTGAAGAAAGACACGGCGTCTCTCGGCCGACAATTCGCCAAGGAACGACTCCATCTCGTCGTCCGCAATAATGTCGCCACGGATATATCGTTTGAGCAGATCCTCAAAATTCGGATTCCGTTGAGAGAACGGGTCCCTTGCGATCAGATCTTCATAAGGAGCCTTCAGTTCCTGGTCACGCGATCCAAAGATGATCAGCTCATCGAGATCATTGGTTGTCTCATCTCCTATATGTAGCAGCGATAAAAAGCGGAAAATCTCCCGCTTCCTGCGATTGGTGACCGTAAGGTTCTCTCCGAACAGTGTCCGATGTAAAGCCGCCTTAGAAGCTGTCCCGGATCTTGCAATTGCGTTTGCCTCGCTTCCAGGGCGGATGACCCGGTCTTTGGCATTTGGATGTCCGAGGAGCGCGTTGGCGATGAGGCAGAGAACGCCTCGAATAGGCAGATGATGCCCCGTTACATCTGCAACGCGCGCAAGCGTAATCAGCTTGGAGCGCACTTGCGGTGTGTTCAGCGTCCTGTAGTTACGCGTAAGCGAAGACTGCTCAGAGAATATCGGGTTGTCCGGTTCGTTCTGGAAGCATGCCCATTCGGGGCGGTCGAGAACCGCCGTGAGGCACAACTGCATAATCTGTTCGCTGGGAAAGTTGCTCAGATTGATAAGCCGAAGCCGGTCTTCGTGGTCGCTTTCGCCCCGTGCGTGCAAGCCGATAAGAGTTGCTTGCAACTTCCTCAGGAGCGCAGGCGCGTCGGGCGGCAGTGCCCGAAAAAGCTCATGCATCTGGCCGTCGTTCACCGCCAACACAAAGCGTTCTTGACTCTGACCGAAGGAGGCTTCAGCAATACGTTCAAGTAGTGCAACGTCGCCCTCACTGATATGACCGTTGGTTTTCTTCCTCCAGGCCGTTACGTCATAAATGAGGGTTACCTTGCGTGGTCCGGCGGCCGTATCCACGTGAATTTCTTCAACGCCGTTCGTTCCGTTGGGCCTGGCACCGGTGAGTTCCGTGACGAGTTCAAAGCACAACGACGTCTTGCCCTCGCCAGCAGTTCCGGTAAGGACAACATTCCTGAACGCGCCGGTGGATGTCGGAAAACAATCAAGGAGAAGCTGTCGCGCCGGATGACTGAAAGTAAGCTTAGCAATGCCGAGATGACCGGCCAGCTTATCCACATGTTCAGCCTGCATCGCCTCGTTATCCGCTACCGGCGAGTAGGCGCGGAGCAGCTTGACCCACTTTTCACCCTGGCTTGCAACGTTCTGGATCGGCATGCTCTGTTCACCGGTGGCAGAGTAAACATCCCTGCTGAGTCTGAGGTAAGACTTCTAAGCCGCCCAGTGTCTCGGCCAATGACAAATTCTTCTGTCGTTTCAGTAGCCTGGCCTGCGTCTTTAGCCAGTTTTCTTCGATCTGGGCCATACGCTCCGGCCGCTCCAATTCGACCAGGGACTCATCGCCGTTCCAACAGAAGACATTTCCGTTCACATGATTCGGCTTCTCGTAGGCCTTAGCTTCCTCATATAAGCCTGGATAGTGTTGCCGCAGGCGTACCCACTCAATCTTCTGCTGGTAAAAGCAAAAAAAGCAGCCGCTACGGGTTCGGCCCCATTCGGTATAGGGCGGCATTCCGAGACCCGAGTTCTCAAGGATGCGCTGCACACCGGCATAATCGATCCCATCTTCCCTGAAGGGAAATGCCGCGCGGATATTGGGCTTGTGGCTGATATAGCCTACCCGCTCTTCATCAGCGCGTATGCCCACGTAATTGATACATTCATCGTTACCGATGTAGTTCTCAAAAGGTTTGAGCTTCATCATCTCGGTGCACCACCGCCGATGATTGGAAGGCAACATCCCGCCCTTCATCCGCAAGATGCTATCGAAAGTTGTTCCGAAGGTGGTGCGAACGATCTTCTGCCCAAGGTAGCCTTCGAGTCGTTCCAGATACTCATACGTATCCGGAAGCTCTTTGCCGGTGTCATGGAAGATATATTCCATGTCCGTTACACGGTCGCGCATATGCACTGCGAGGGCGGCGCTATCTTTGCCTCCGGAGAGACTGAGGACGTGCCGAATTCGTGATTCAGGATCTCGCGGTGACTGGTTGACTTCGGCGTTGGGTATAGGCATCGCTCTACGGCTCCCTCGATTGCTCTTCTGTGTCAAGCTGAGTCCAAATTGCACGCATGGCAGCTGCTAAGCCGTGGCGACCATGTTGAGACAGTATGTGTTGAAATTGCGCCTCAACCGGGTGTATCCGATTTTCATCCATTCCATCCCAATGCACAAGCTCACCCACTTCGGTGCCGTCGCTTCTAGTGATCGCAATGCGAAGGGCATGACCGTTCAGCTTCTTTGTCGTACCAACGGCTGCCAGCTCCGTGCGCTTGAACCGACCTGCCGCCATGCCAAGCTGGTGATGAAATTCGGTTTCATCATTGTCGATCCATCGTTCGGAGGATTTGCGTGCGAGGAGGTTGGCAATCGACTCGATCCAAGACTTATCGCTCAGGGCGTTGTCCGCAAGCCGCATGACAAATGCCTTGAGCGTAACGGATGTGACGACAGGCAGCAGTTGAGCCGCGCGGACCGCGATGATGCTTCTGCCGCCAGGTAAGGCGGACTCCACATCAAAGGCCGCGCAGATTGCTTCTCCCAGCCGCGATAAGAGTTGGGGATAAGCCGTGCGGATTTCATGTAAAGCGGTACGTAGCCGGACAGCAAGCTCCTCCGGCTTCTTAAGACCGGCTCCGCTGATGGGAGGCAGACCGCATGCCTCAGGAATCATCGTAAAGACGAGCCGGACAGGGTCTCTTGCTTCAAGCAGGGCGCGGCGTACCGCAACCGTCGATGCCGGCAGGTTATTCGTCTTTCTGGAATATTCAGGGACTTCGCGACTAATGAAAATCGTAAGTGGGCGCACGAGATCGATGAGATCAGTCCTCGAAGCATCTCGCGGATCGATTTGAAGCAGATGCAAAAGCTTGGTGAACACATCGGCGCGAACACTGTCGAGTTCGCAGTATTGAATATGGAAGAACTGTGGCTCCTTCATCAGTCGCAGGAACGCTTCGCCGCCGACCTCGGGGAGGTAGGTCCCATCTTCATACAGGGCCACCCTCTGATGATGCGTTGAAAGGTAAATCGCAAGGATGAAAGGTTGAAGGCCATCTCGGATGCCAAACGGGACCTGAGAGAGGCCCTCGAAGACTTTCAGGACCGGAACCAAAGCATCTGTCCCGTGCTCTTGCAGCAGCTCCGTGATGCGGCTCAGGGCGGGAAGAAGTTTGCAATGGTCTGCGGCTTTCGAAGGTATTACGAATTTCCAGCCATCTTCAGTCTCCCGATGGATGCCACCCTTCTTAAGGATGGACAGGTAGAGAGCCATTTCTGGAGGGCGCTTTGAGTCATCCATACCAAGCATGGGTTTGTTCGGGGCTGTTGCCATGGCTTCCACTAGCTTGGTTCTGGCAGCAACTGCCGCGCTACTGGGAATACGCCGATTGATGAGCTCGTTACGCACGTGAGGAGACCGTGAGTAGATCCGGCTGCATTGCTCGCCAAGGAAACTTAGTAACTCTCGGCCGGGGGGTAATCGGACATCGCCGGCCTTAAGAAACCAGGTCATTGGCGGAGCAATGGGAAGTTCTAAATTGTCCAGCCCGCCGAGCCGCTCTCTAAACCTGCGCTCCGCCCGGGCTACCTGACGGGCGACTTCTTCGCGGGCATAGCGATCCCCCGCCAAGGCTGGCGTGTTGCTTTGCACCCACTTCCAGGTCAGAAGATCCGACAAGGCGGCGGCACTAGCGGTTGGCGGCTGAGCCACGGCAATGAAGAGACCCTCGCTCAGTGATTTGTGGTGAGCTCGCAGTTGCTTCTCCGCATCTCGAAACTGAACGGAAGTGGCGGGAAGTATGACGCGCAAGTGCAAGTCCGGCCCCTTACCCGTAAGGACGGGTGGGGCGTTGAGCAATTGCGCTAAGGCTGTCGCCGGGACGAAGTGGACCTCACCGTAACGCAGGGTTCCTGAGCGAAGATAGTGACCCCGAGGAACTATCTGTTCTGGAGGAAGTTGCCTGCACAGCAGTTCGACGCCGTCCTGGCCTGATTGTGTCGCAACTGATGCGCGCTTGAATTCATCATCCAGATTGACGGAGGTGTGGGGCCACAGATATAGCCCCTGGGCGGTCCCTCTTTCATAAACGACTCCCCGATTCTTGAGTTCTCGGATCGCCTTTGAAATGGCGCGGAGGTTGAACCCATCATCGAGTGCCAAGTGCAGGAATTGATTGGTCGCCGGAAGATCAGGAGCGTCGAGAAGATTAAGAAGCGCAATGGACTTAAAGACGCTCTCTTCTTCCGGGCTCTCCATGGGAATGGACGCAAGGAGCGAGTCCAAATAACCCCAATGCAAGTAGGAGCTTCCCATGTTGATTGTGGGGGACAGGTTTTGCCGGACGTAGTCAAACAGGTGATGCAGGCGATAAGGGATGAGCGTGGAGCCCATCGCTTCGATGTGGTGCTGCAGCCCCATTGGCTCGGATGCGGAAATGAAACTGAAGAGAGAGCGCTCGTTTTGCCCGAATTTGCGAATCGTCCGCACGAGAACCGGCAGCACCGCCGGGTGAAGGGGAAATATCTTCGATCCAAACCGACTAAGAGCGGAGGCGGCTGAAGTACCGTAAAGACCACTGCGGATCGCACCGATCATTGCCTTAGTTGCTTCATCGGTTATGGCGTACGGCAGGCACCTCACATTGACATTGAGTGTGGCGGCTACAAGCGCGACAAATTGCTCCAGGGGGTGAGAATAGACGATCTCTTCCAAGCGGCCGGCGACTTTGTCCCATTCACGGCGTGCGGTTGAATCAAGTCCGGCTGCGTATGCGGCAATTCCCTGGTGAAGCATCACCACGATGATGAATGGCTGATCGCCGCTGCGCGCCGCCTCCTCCGCCAGGCGCTGCAAGAGGAAAATGTCATCGGATTCTGGATGCTGCGCTGCGAATTCCAGATTCTTCCCAAGCTCATCCAAAACGAGCAGAATGCCTTTGAATCCCTCGCTGCGGGCCTGCGCGATTGCTTTCCTTACCTTCAGCAGCACTTCCTCTGTGGTGGGCTTTGAGCCGCGCGGCAACTTCGTGCCGAGGGCCCGCAGGACTGTTGTGCCCAACGCTTCATGGTCGCCGGTCGCCAAATGGGGCTTGACCCGAATGCGCGGAGAGAATGTATGCAGCTCTCTAGGCAACGCACGCGTATTTCCCGAGGCGATGCGTGCAAGTGCGAGCGCAAAAGAACTCTTACCTGATCCGTAATCACCGGCAATACGAAAGGCGCGCTGAGTTGAATTCGGACTAAGGCCCGCGCAAATACGTGAGACCGCAGCCGAAGCCACCTGTGTCAGCACATATCCGAGTGAGGAAGCGGGGTCGGCAAAGTCGCGTTCTAAGTGAACGGACCGCATATACCTTGGGTGAATGCTCAGCAATGATTGGAGCGGGACTCCACCCTTCCCGTTCGCATGTGATGTCGTTGTCCTCATAGGAAGCTCGGGTGCGTATAGGCAGCCTTGAGAGCACTCATTCCGTCGCTTTTCGTGAGACGGCGTAGCTGACGCAGATTCATGGATTCGACGATCTGGAATGACTTTGACGAATGCGATGCCAGCTCAGAGACGCGTTGAAGTATTTCAGATTCATGCATTTTGAGAATTCGGCCGGGACTGTGGTTCCCCATGACCAGCTCTCGCAGCGGAGTAGTTTGTTCATCCAGGTAGTGCTTGTTCCACCAGTCATGCAGGAAGAAAGTAAAGAGCTGGTTCGAAATAGCGCGCTTGGGAGCGGGATCGAAGGAATAGATGTTTTCCCACTTTCCGCTCGCATTGGGTCGTTCGCCGAAGGGAAGAATTAGCCGCAGCACCGACATGGCACTGTCCAGGTGGTCCTCACCCTTGTCGGCACGTGGGGGCCGGTAGCTGTGAAGAAAGACCTCCCAGTGTTGACGAAGCGTCACTGCTGAGATGGGTCTCTGGCCGCGGCTGGCCTCTTGTTCGAACGCTTCGATCACCTGTGACGCACTGAACTCCATTGCAGGCCAACGATTGAACAGACATTCCCAGGCAAAGAAGGGGGAATCGGTATTCGTGGTGATAAGCCAATGCAGAAGCCAAGAAGTGGTCACATCTTCAAAATAGGGGTCCAGGCCATCATCCGTATGGAATACAAGTTTCCCGATTGGCGTTAGATTCCATGCTCCGTCCGGGCCGCGGCTGGCAATTCGGAACGCCTCGATCCAGCAACGCAGGGCTTCCACCATATTCTTACCCAAGCCCAGCTCGGTAATCCCCTCATCCACGTTGGTGAGAGGGTCATTGCCGGCGACGATCTCTTGAACTGCCTTCGGAATCCATGCGATACGTAAAGCAAACGTCTGGTGTCCGGAGAACCGGAAGGTGGGTGCGGTCCGAGACTGAGTGGATAGTGTTGGGCCTGGAAGAGTAGCATCATTCTGACCGCGCACTTCCCTCAATCTTTTCATCAATTAAGTCCCATCTGCTCAGCATCTTAGATCGTTTACAGCATTAGCGAAAAGTGCGGCGAAAACAGAATACCGGCATCGTAGATCCAGTTCAAAGACTACGGAATCTCTGGTCCGGTATGGCCTTCTTATAGAGGTCAACATTGATCTTAGCAGGGGCGCGCAGCGGGCGTGGACGGGCGCGCCTCAGGCCCGCATAAGTCTTGAGATTGCCGCTCCCACCGGTGCCCGTCGACCGAGGCAGAAGAAGACAATGTTGCTTTCTCAGATCATTCAGCGTGCGAGCAATCTTCATACTGGCTTGATATGTTGGATCGCAGTTGATCTGGTCACATTTGGCGATCCGAATGCTAATTCATGGCTTATATTCCAATGCTGAAGCCCTCCAGTTCGACATCGGAAGTACCCAACCGACTCCCAGCGCCACCGAAAGGTGCCCTAGGCTGTTCAGTACTGAACTGTTTGGAGAGGTCAATCGCAGCGGTCTTTGTGATCTCCGACGCCAACCGCTCGCCAAGCGTCTCTGCGTTGTTGGTGTAGACGTGAGCGTCGTTGGAAGCTCGGGAGATGGCAACGTAAGCAAGGCGGTTGTTGATGAGGCCGGGGGACGAATCGGTGTCAATATGGGCCAGAACGCGGCCTGCGGTAAGGCCCTGTGAGCTGTGCGAGGTGACGGCGTAGCCGTGGTCAAACTGGCGGAACTCCTGGGGGGCGAATGTCACCATGCGGTCGGATTTGCCGTCCATCCGCAAGCTCATTTTGCCGTCTTCGAGAATGACCACGGTTCCTAAGTCGCGATTCGCAACGCCAAGCTGTTTGTTGAGTGCTGTGAACTGGACGCGATCTCCTGCGGCGAACTCACGCTCTACCTCGCGGAATACGTTGACCCCCTTCAGCCGGCGCGGGTCGTAGGTGACGGTTGAACCGCTTTCCAAAGAGACGGTGACGGTGTTTGCGCGGGCATCGACGGATTGGACGGTCGCGAAGCTGCCGCGCTCGATCCCTTCGGCCTTGCTACCGGTGTTGTACTGAAGAACGTCGCCGGGGTTGTAGCGCGCCGCCCAGGTACGGTCTGTGCCGGTCATCTCGGAGCGGTGCGCGAGGGTGCGGATCGTTTGCCCTTCTTCAGCCAATCCACCAGCCTTTCGCAGCTCGGTGCGAACAGCTTCATTGATCTGTTGGCGGCTCCGATTGTCCGGGGAGACGATGATCGCGTTCTCGTGATTTGCGGCATAGTCCCTGGCAATAGCAGCGATGCGATCGCGCCCGTTTGGAATCTCGGTGACGCGGCCCTGCTCCGCCAGCATGGCGATGCCCTTCACGGTTTCGTTGTTGGCGAGGTGCTGGACGGCCTTCAGGAGTTCGGGATCTTTCTGCCGCATGATCTTGTCGAGCTGGGATGTCTGCATTCCGGCCTCTTGCATCTGCTGGAATGGCCGTCCGGCGTCCACGCCTTGATGTTGACGGGTGTCTCCGATGACGAGAACTCGGTCGTCTGGATTGAGCTTGCCGAGGAAGGCACGCATCTGCCGGGTGCTGGCTAGACTCGATTCGTCAAGCATGTAGAGGTGCCGATTGGCGGTGTTGGCGCTTGGGTGATTTTGACCACGGGCGAGAAAGCTCTGAAGCGTCGTGGCCTCGATTCCAGCCTCTCGGAGCTGTCCTGCCGCCTTGGACGTTGGAGCGAATCCTTCGACGATGTAGCCGCTCGCTTCGGCCCCTTCGCGGATTGTCTGGAGGGTCGTGGTTTTTCCGCTGCCGGCCAATCCCTGTAGCCCGTGGATGCGGTCGGATGAATTCAAGACTTCTTCGACGACCCGACGCTGGGAGTCGTTCAGGAAGGATCGTGTGTTGGCTTGTTCTCGCGCCTGTTCCGCGCTCATGATCGGCTCAACGGCTTTCCGCCCCTCCAGAACATACCGGATATTGGCGCGTTCGGCGGCGATGGTTTCGGGCGTGGTGAAGCTCCGCGCGGAGTCGTGCTTCATGCGTTGAACGGAACGAAACTCTCCCTCCCTCTGCCGCTTGTCGAACTCCTGCCGGATGTCCCGGTACGAGGTCTCTCCCATGCCGCGACGGAGAGCGTCCCGGAGAATTGCTCGCTCGTCCGCCACAGCCTCACGCTCGAAGATGCTGTCGCGGGCGAAAGTGACCGCTTCTTTGGCACGGGTCAACTCCTGCGGCTCTCGCTCTTGCCGCTGAGCGCGTTCGCGAGCAGCGGCAATAACCTGCTGAGGCTGATTTCCGAAGCTGGCTGCCATTTCCTTGTGAGCCGTAAGAACCTCCTCGGCAGACAGCGATTGCTTACGGTCGCGGGTGGAATGCGCCGCGATCTGCGCCGCCTCGGGGCCGCTGTAGCCGCTCTTCTCAAGTTGCTCTTTGATCTGTCTGGACCGTGGACTGGAGGCGTCAAGGTACTCCTGCGAGTAGCCCTTGATCTCCGGTGCGCCGCTCCTGCCGGATTCGATTTCATATCCCAGACTGCGGAGCTGGTAGGTGAGCGCAGACTGGTAGACGGCAGTCGCATATTGCTGGCTCTCGAAGAAGGCGCGTTCTTGCAAGGCGCGGGTCGAACCATCCGCGCGCTCCGTGACATTGAAGATCAGAGCATGGGTGTGGAGCTGTGGCGCGGCGTAGCCGTCCACCGGGCGGGCGGTGTCGTGCTCGAACTTGGCGGCGATAAACTTGCCAGTGGTCTCGGCTGGGTTGTTGCCGCCGATCCGCGCTTGCGTATACCGCTCCAACTCATCCAAGGCAGTCGTGACGGCGGCGCGATGCGCCTCGCGGACGCGGTCGTCGCCGCCTACCAGAGCAGTGAGCGAGACGGACTTTGGCGTCGAAAACGTCGCATCCCAACCGGCACGGTGCTCGACGGCTTTGGTGGTCGTGCCGTCGGCGTTCTTGTACTCCTGGGCGGTGCGATGCCGCACCATCGGCTCATCAGTCTGAGGATGAATGCCCTCAGCCAGCCGGGAGAATTCCAGCGGCGCAACCTCGCCTTTGAGCCGAAGCGATGCAGCGAGCTTGCCTTGCCATTCGCCCTTCACCGTCTCGCCCTGTTTGTAGTAGTTCTGGGTCTCGGACGTGAACTCCAGCTTGTGATAGCTCTGGGCCTGCCCCGCATTGAGCGCCTTTGAGATGTTTACCATGGCTTAGGAATGCCCCAATTCCAGAGTGACGCTGTCGTGGTGCTTCTCGCGGGCCGGGGGGCCCAGTTGTTCCGACTGCTCGACGTCCAAAGCCGAACCTGGCTGCATAGTTGTTGGAGTCACTTCGGATACCGTCATGGCCTGCTTTCGCCCACTGCCGGGCCTCAGTTCATGTGTCTCCGTGCCCGGCAACTGAAGCGGACCTGAGCCTCTTTCGTGAGCCCTTCCAGTACCCGCCGAAGGTGCAGTAGTAGGCTGTTCCTCTGCAAACGCCTTGTCCGACTTTGGAGAATCTGGATGGCGCGGGGTAAGCGTCCGCCGGTCGAATCCCAACTCATCGTCCGCCGCTTTGCGCGGGATGAACTCGGGGGTCTCACCGGGAGAGTCAAGGTACTCGAAGACGAATCGAGCGACATTGTTTCCCAACTTGAGATAGGCATGGCGGTCTTCGAGTCCACCAATCTCGGACGCCATCACAAGCGGCTCGACTTGGCGGTCCACCGTGAAGTTCTTTCCCGCCCGCGAGCCGTCGAACTTCGTCTCTCGCAACCGCTCGATCTCAACCTTGCCGATGGACTCCGAAATCCATTCGGCGGCCTTGGGTTCGCCCGTCCGCATAAAGATTTTGGTGGCGGGCTGGGAGAGCATCACCTCAGCGAGGCGCCCGTAGATGTCCTCCAGTTGTCCCTTTCCCTGAAAGCCAAGAACCATCGGGTTCTTCGATTTCCGGCTCTCCGTAATCGCGGTATGGAGCTGCGGCAAACGTTGCAAACTCCCCAGTTCGTCGATGACAAACCAGACCCGCTTCTGCCCCGGCTTCGGTCGTCCCAGCAGCCGCATCACCAGCATGTCGATCCATAGCGAATGCAGCGGACGCAGCACTTCGCGCTCACTGAGTTGCGAGGTAACGAAGATCCAACCCTTGCGCTCCTGCGCCCAATCGGTCGCGTTCCACTTGTACGTTGCGTCCTCCTGCCGGGGCAGCAAGCGCAGACTTTGCGCGACCAGCCCCAATGAAGAAAGGACGCCTGTCGCCTGCGGGCCGGCCTTGCGGTTGATGTAGTGTGCCATCTCCGTTCCGGCCACGCGCCGCTGCAACTCGGCTTCATCCGCCATCCATGCCGCCAACTCGTGAGGGGTCGGGCCGGTCTTCAGTAGATGGGCGAAAATCTGGGCCGGCGTGCGGTAGAAGAATTCGTCCTTGATGCTGACGCTGGTGGGTTGGTACAGCGACGCCGCGATAGTCACGGCCTCGGCGTTACGTTCCATCTCATTCGCCGGACTCCAGAAGGGACACCGGGCATCAAGCGGGTTGAGAACCACATCGCCGCGCTCTTCGTTGTAGAACCGCTTCACGAATTCGGTGGCTGGATCGTAAACGATCGCCGCATCTCCCCGGTCTCTGATCTGGCGAAGGATTTGCATGATGAGCTGCGTCTTGCCGGTCCCGGTGTCGCCGATGATCTGGATGTGCTGGGCCTCCTTGCTCGCGGGAATCCGCATCAAGGTTCGCGCTTCGGTCGTCTTGAATCCGATGCCCCTAACCGGAGGCGGTGCCTGCTTGCCGATGAAGCGGAAAGAGAGCTGCTGAAGGCGCTCAAGTGCCACAAACCTCCGCTCGGTTGCCCGTTGGGCGTCATTGAATTCAGTTGGGGTCATCATCACCGGGCCACGCAGAACGCGCCCGTACTTGAGCATTCGGAAGCGCTTGATGTCTTTCGGAACCGAGAACCATAGCATCACGGCAAGGCATACCGCTCCCTCGATCAAGCTGAGTTCAAACAACTCCAACACCCCCTTGCCGCCGTATACGGCATCACGCAGCCAACGGTGCATGGAAGCGTCGTAGAACTTCCGCGCCGGCGCGCGAAAGAACCAGCCGTATCCCTGCGAAGTTGGCAGTGGAGCGAGAGCAACAGGCAAGGTTCTTCCGTCGGGGAGGGTGGTTTTGCCAGCCGTAATGTCTACCGGAAGAGCAAGGCGAGGCCGTGCCTTTACGCCACCGAGATAGATCAGCCGGTAGTTCTCGTGAGCGTTGAACTTCGCTCCAACCTGCGACCGTATGTACTCGGTGATGTAGCTCTGCTGCACCGGCGAGAGCGTGAAATGGAGCCTCTGCCAGATGAAGAAGCAGGTGCAAAGGATCGCCGCGGCAACCGCCGAATAACTCATCACCGGAACGTGCGGTGGCCAGATGATCGTCTCTTTCCTACCCCATTGTGTCGCCATGCTACTGTCCTCCTGCCGTTTCGTCGGCGTACTGCTGCATCAGGTCTCGCGCCGCTTTTCGCTTCTCGCGCCGCACCGCAGCCATCGCCTCGGTTATCCAGTCTTGCGAGACCTGCTTGCCGAGGATGAGCGGCTTAAGAAGATTCACCATAAGCATTCGCGTGGCGATTAGTTCGATGAACAGTGCGTCGTTATCTTTCCGTCTCGCCTCGCGCAACAAGACCTCGCGGAGTTCGCGAAGTATCACGTCGCGCATCCATTGCCCACGAGCAAGTCCGTGTGACCGTGCGAAGTCGGTGACCGCCTTCCGTTCATCCTTGGTCAACTTCGCTGTGACCGGGAATACCCGATGTGCTGCACGCTCTTCGGCTACCTGAAGGTCCGATTTCGCGTTCAAGACTGCCATGTTTGCCTCCGTTCTCTCAGGTGTCCCTAGGTGCACCCGAGATCGCTATGTCATTGAAGTGACGACAAGTGCACCGTAGTGCACTTGCACGCCCCTCCGAGGGATGGAGTGTCAACATTCTTCCGGTGCGCAGCACCGCAGTGGCTTTGCCCCGGAATGAAATGGAGGATCATGCGCCTTTCGCCTGCGACGATGAAGCCGCAACGGGTGCTGGAAGAGGCTTCTGAGCTGCCGGCACAGAAGCCTCGGTAGCCGGGACTTTCCGAATCCGCAACGTCGAAGCGACCTTCCGGGCCTCCGGGGTCTTGAGGAAGTCCTGGAAGTCGCGATCCTTGCTGAAGACATAGGTGAGAGCTTGCTCGACCACATCGTCGGCGCAAGCGCGGATGAAGGCGGCATATTGATCGACTTGGGTTGCGGTGGAGTCAGTGAGGCGAATCGAGGCGCTAATCTGACGGGTTTGGACGACTTCAAGCAGTGGCATTGTGGTTCTCCTTTGGGTGGTGAATTGAAGCAAACTCTTGGCGAGTAATCATCCGCTGCGCTGTGGCCGCAATCTCCCGCGCTCTGGACGAGCCAAAAGCAGGCGGAACCTCGGTGGATCGGCGGCGTTCCAGCATGGCGATTACATTCTCAATCGCCATGCCTTCGAGCAACGAAAGGCGAGCGGAAGCGATGTCGATGGTGCGTTGCGCGTAGTAGAGAGGATTCGGCTTATCCGACCGCCGGGAAGCGAGCATCAGTGTGAGCTTCGCGGCATCCTCTCCAAGCGCAAGCTCCTGGACAACCCACGCCCAATCCCGCTCCGAATGGGTGTTCTTGCTCGCTGCATATGTCCGTGGGGCACCATGAAGCGGTGCCGCAGATGCGAGGACTGAGTGATCCAATCGGAAGTCCGCAGGAAGGTAGGTCGAATCACTCGGGTATTCGACTGTGACCGGGTGAGCGGGAGCGTATTTGCAGTTGCGGAATCCGGGCACTCGGAGAACCCGGTTGCGGTCAGTGCAAGCGGAGTCGCCACCGAAGGCGATGGCAAGCAACTTGAGCGTACTTTCCTGCTGGTCGAAGTCGAAGCCTTCGACGCGCCAAAGTACCTGGTACTTGTCCGGCGATGTCGAGAGGATCACGGTCGGAACAGGTACGTTTTCCGACTCCCTGAGCGCAGCGATTCTGTTCTCACCATCTACGTCGATGTCGATGTAGAGATGACGAACTTCCGCGATGGAGTCCTTCGTCCTCTTGCGGCTGCCACGGCGAAGCGGATTGGCAGCAACGTAGACATTCGCGCCGCTGTGGTTCTCGTAGCGCAGCCACGCGAGATAGCGCGGCGAGATCGCTTGCTCAAGCCGGACGATACGCTGCGTCGTAGACGCGGGCTTTTCCTTGCGGAGGAGAATGGCGACTGTCTCTCCTGGGTGGAAGCATCGGGTTAGAAAGTCGTGGGTCATCGTAGTGCTCATCGGGTGTCTCACAGGGTTGGAAGCCCGGCGTCTACCGGGCTCCCGAGTTGATGGAGGAAAGCGGCTTATGCGGCCGCTTCCAGAGGAAGTTGGGGTTCGGTCTCCTGCTCTTCCGAGCTTGCCTTCTCTGCCCGGTCCAGTTTGAGAATCGAGTTCACCCGGATCTCCCAGATGGTCTTCTTCAAGGCTGGCTTCTTGCCGACCTTCTTGGTCTCGTACTCCCGGCTGCGCAGCTCGCCTTCCACCTGCAGATGAGCGCCCTTCTTCAGCGTGCCGGCGAACTCCGAGAGCTTGCCGAAGACCACGCAACGGTGCCATTCGGTGTGCGAGATGTACTGGCCGTCCTTCTTGTAGGAACTCTTGGTTGCCAGCGAGAGTGTGGTGAAGCTGCGGTTGTCATTGGTGCGAACTTCTGCGTCGTTGCCGAGGAAGCCGATGAGGGTGACTTTGTTTTGGTACATGGTGGTGATCTCCGTTTTGTTGAATTTCCCGATCTTGCTCGGGTCACTAATAAGCGAAGTGGGCCCGGCTCCCAAGTGCCAAGGAGTGCTTTCTTGGCGGGGCCCGGAAGAAGTTTGTGCGGCGCATTTGACGCGCGTTTACAAACTTGTTCTGGGAGGAACCGAGACCCTGAAAGGGTGGCAAAGCCAAAGCAGAACGACGCCGAGCCGCAGGGCGCCGGTTTGGCCCCGAAGCAGTGACCGTGCGAAGGCGGGATACGGAACGGCAGACTCCCACAGGACCGAAGTCACTCTCTCGCTTCTCGGCTGCGGATGTTCGTCCAAGCCGCAGCTCATCACTGCTGGCTAGAGTTCCGTGGAAGGACGGCCTCTCGCAACTGCCGTAGCGATCTTCGCGACTCGGGAACGGCACGCTGAAGGCGTTTAGAGACAGGTAGGGCTGTGCTGCCGGATTGGGAGCATGATGGGGCATCGGTAAGACCTCGGATACGGGTTGGGTTCTCTAGCGTTTGGACTGGGCGTTAGGCTGCGGAGGCGCGGTAGACCTCCTCAGTCTGGAAGCTCTGGTCTGCATGGCTGTAGCCGGTGACTGTAATCAACTCGCGCACGCGACGCCGGCCTTCATGGTCGCGCTCGCAATAAAGCACGAAGTCGATAGCTTCCGCTGTCTCAGACCGCATGAAAGCGTGATTCAGATTCGGCCTGGCACTGAGAGCAAGATTGGAGAGACGATTCAGCGCGTCCCACGCGGACTTTGCGTGGATCGTAGAGAGCGTTCCGCCGTGCCCTGTATTCATCGCCTGGAGCAAGTCGTAGCCGCATTCGTTACGAATTTCTCCCATGATGATCCGGTCGGGACGATGGCGAAGAGCGGCGGCGAGTAGTTCGCTCGGAGTAATGGCAACCTGCCCTGGAATCTCCTCCACTGCCTCCCATCGAACGGCATTCTTGTGGGCGACCTTTAGCTCTGCCGGTTGCTCTATGATGAGCAGCCGCTCGTTCGCTGGAATGTGATCAAGGAACGCCTTCATTAAGGTCGTTTTCCCAGAGCCAGTTCCGCCGCTGATGATGCCGTTCTTCTTCTTGCCGATCAGCTCAACAATCGTGTCCCGAACGTGCTTAGGCATACTGCCGGATTCGATCAGCTCATCGGAGGTATACCAGCGGTTGAACTTCCGAATGGTCAGCGTCGGTCCATTGATCGAAGATGGCGCTCCCACCACGGCGACACGGGAGCCGTCCGGCAGGCGAGTATTGAGGATCGGATTCTGGGTCGTAAGGTCCTGTCCCAGAATCCGGGCGACACGTTCGATCGCAGCCTGCAGCCGCTCGTTTGTGTACGGCTGCGACAGCGGGATATGCTGCACAACCCCTGCACGGTCGGCATAGACGCCAGTCGTCCCGTTGATCATCAAATCCGAGATGGACTGGTCAAGCAATAGCTCCCGCAGTTCTTCGGGAAAGAATGGCAGTATGAGGTGATAGCTCATCGCACTACCTCTGGGGCTGGGGGTATCGCCACCGCTGGAGCGGCGGCGTTCACACCTACTGCCAATGGATCGACGGACATCCGGTTTTCATGGAACTCCGTGATGGTCAATCCCAGCGGATTGATCGTCTCAAACTGGGGGAAGACACGGGCCTGATCGCTCACCTGCTTCGGGTTCAAATAGTAGGTCACGCTGAGCAGCCAATGCTCCGTCCTCGGCTCACGGGAGTTGCGCGGGGAGTAGAGTTTGTCGATGGTAACGAGTGCAGTTCCGCGGGCGATGGTGGCGTTCTGAACTGTCTCCTCGGACATCGAGGTGATGGTTACGTTCTTGACCTCCACATCGCTCTGCTCAGTCTGTCCTCCGACCACCTGAGAGACAAGGTGATTCTGGTTGTCCGCCGTCATCAATTGCGAAGCGAGGTTCTGCGAGAGGAAGTAGTAGTTGAGCGGATACTTCTTGGCGATGGTGTCACGGCTGACGGTGTAGCGATAGTTGGCCCAATCGGTCAGATACGTCCGCACTTCGCCTTCGCGGGGGCTGTAGTTGAGGTCGGTGTACGCGATGGCCTGGGCGCGGCCCATCTCGTCGATCCGGATGTACCGATTCGCGATGGGGCGGTGCGCCAGAGAGAAGATCAGACCAAAGGCTCCAAGCAAAAGAACCGTCTCTGTACCGATGATGAATCGGCTTAGCCTCCGCTCGGAATAGTGGGAGGCATAGACTTCGTTCCCGATCTCGTCGGTCAAGAGCGATTGCTTTGGGGTCAGCCGACTTTCAATTGGTAGAGGGATGCTGGACATGATGACTTTGGCTCCTTTTGGCGACGGCGTGGAAGACGACGACGGAGTAGATCAAACCCGCTGCCAAGCAGCCGAGAATGATCAACAGGAAAAGCAAACGGAATGGTCGACCTAATCCGAGCTTGCGCATTGCGAGGGCGTGAATTTGGTATTTGAACATCGTTATGCTGCTCCTGCTGCTATGAAGAGTGTCGAGACTGCATTGCTCACCGCACTTCCCATGCTTCCCGCCATTCCAGCCGCTCCGCCAAATATGGCCTGCGTCATGCTCGGAATGAAGAGCATATTTATGATGAACGCGATGAAAACCATCGTGCAAGGGATCAGATTCGCGAGCCACATTTCCATGGAATAGTTTCCGTTGAATGTCTGCTGAATGAAGCCATTCAGGAACCCGGCCCACACAAAGATGAAGGCTGCCGCAACGGCCCGAATCATCGCGAAACTGATAAGCACATCCAGGAAGTGAAAGAACTTCGCCCGGAAGGTCCTCGTCATCAGCAACGGGACGAAAATAGGTCCGAAGAGTGCCGTCACACCATAGAGGATGAACGCGCTGCAATTGATGAGAAACAGGATGGCAGAAGCCAGCCCGAGAAGGATCTGCACAAGAAAGTAGCAAAGGATCTGAACCGGTGCCGTGAACGACGGCATTTGCGTCTGATCGCCGGCAGTCTTGAGCAACTGAAGTAGCGAGTCCAGGGAGCTTTGATCGAAGGCCGCAACCATCGCCTGTGCGATGTAGGAAAAGAAGTGGTTGATGCCGAAGCTCGCGCCGGGGAACGGATTGACCCAGTAGGTCTCCAAAAGACAGCAGATGATGAGCTGAAGGAGAAACTTGGTCAGGTCGCCCGCTTGAATCGGGTGATGATGCAGACGGAACGTCATCGTCGAGGTCTGCCAGTTGACGACCATGCTGACGAGCATAAAGAACGAAATGCAGGCTAATTCGGTCATCCCGAGCTGAGTGAGAGCCCCGCCATTCTGTGTCGTCAGGTTGGTCAGATTGTTGGTGAACTGGTACAGCCAATCAACGCCGGAACTCGCGCTCGGAAGGGCCTGGGCTAACAACACAATGGAAGACATGGCGGATGCTCTCTCTGGACTTCAGTCTGGGGTTATGGGATATAGGTCTTCCAGGTCTTGCCTTCATGGGCCGCGGCTGAACTATGCCGCTTCTTGTCCGCCTCGACCTGCTTACGAAGGGCCTCGTTTTCTTGCTTGAGGTAGTCGTTATCGTCTTTTTGCAGCTGGAGGATTGCGGCTGCTTTGGTTGCGGCGGCTGCTGTCTTCGCTGCCTGGTCGCGTTGATAAATCGCGGCACCGCCTATGACGGTCAGTGCCGCAAGGATTGCAAGGAGAATCTTCGTGTTGAGTGCGTTCAGCATTTGATCTCCAAATCAGGGCAAGTAGGTCTTCCAGGTGCTGCCTTCGTTGGCGGCGCTGGTATCGTTCACCGAACGTTGCAGTTGGACAGCCGCCGCCGTGTTCAAATCCTGTGCCGCGGCATTGCGCTGCTGCATGTTGGCAACGGTCATTTGAGAAGCGAGGCAGACGTGCATGGCGGCCTGCGACTGCATCTCGGTCAACTGTTGGGCTTGAGCGGCGTTCAGAAGGTTCAACTGCTGGACCTCGCTGTTCGTCGCCGACGTGGTATCGAATTGCTGCTGAGTGAGAGAGCTGTTGGCGGTTCCGTTCTGGCTGCGCCCTGCCCGGTATTGACCGACTGCCGTGAGGCAGTCCGGCGAGACCGAATCCGACATCTCGATCATGGCAAGCTGCGATAGCTGCGCGCTGTTGCCGACCGTCTGCCCTTGCAGGTAGGTGGTCGTCCCAGTGCTGACCGGCAGCGTCGCCGTCTTCCAGGCCGTCAACGACGCACTCGGGGAGTTGCTGTTGAGAGCGATGTTGACTCCTGCCGTCTCGCCAAACATATTTGCCACATTCGCGTTTTTGAGCGCATTGAGCGTTGTCTGCCACTGCTGCTTCAGCGAGAAATGGGTGACGTTGTTCTTGAGCATGTTGTACTGCGATTCCAGCGTGGTGAGCTGGGACACCAGACTGGCATAGCTCGTGGGGTCGAAGACGATGTCGCCGATGCCGAAGAGCGCAAAGCCCGGCGTAGCCGTGGCTAAGAGCAGTCCGCCTGCAAGCAGGTACTTCCTGTGTTTCTTCATGTTGAACTTCATAGAGGCTCCTGATGGGTTGAGGGTTAGTTGCACTCAGAGCAGGTCGGGTCCATCCGCTCCGGAAGCATTTTGAGGTTCGTGACGGCGTCACCAATTCGGTCTGGGATGTCACCGTAGAACCGAACTGCCCTCTCAAGCGTGTCGGCGGCATCCGTCCTTGCGAATCGAACGATGCCATATGCGAGGGTCACGGCGAAACAGGGCACACAGGCGAAGGCGAAACGACGGTTTGAAGGGCGGAGCTTCATCGGATTGTCCATGTCACAGCGTGGGATCGACGCGATGCTCTGCGTAAGACGGAATGAGGATGTCCCGGCCAATATAAACGCGGGCGCGAGAGCCTTCCTTTAGCGTGATGATGGGCAGGCGGTTGAGGAAGTGATTGAGCACCTGTTCGCCCTCCGTGGCGGACTGCCCGGAGATGCCGTTGCGTATCTCCGTGGACGGCGACAGGACACTCCCGTTGTTGCCGATCTGCGCGAGTCCGCCCAACCCGCCAACCGCTGCGGCTGCGGCGAACGCCTGGAGATAGCCGTGATCTACATTCGTCGCAAGGCCGGTCGTCCCCAGAGGGTCAAGCCCGATGTACTTGTCGAAGTCGAGCGAGAAACCATCCGGGCACACGGCACGATGGAAGGTCACGAACATCTTCCTCTGCTGGGCGTTGCCGACACTCTGCACGTTCCCAATGAGCCGCGTTCCTTGCGGCATGAGGAGCTGCTGGTGGTCATGCGAGTAGTAGTCCGTCGTGAGCATAATGAGGATCGGCCCACTCAAGCCGCCGTCGATGTGATTCGTCACGACTCCCTCAAGGACCGTTCCCTCGAATACCCGATAGAGCCGTCCTTGGTAGCCGTCGAAGTCGTACCCGGCCATCGGGTCGCTTTTGCCGTTACTCTTCGGCTGCTGATCTGCCACAGTCTGCGCGTTCGTCTGCTTCCTGCCGTCTCCAACATCGGGAGCGGAGGCTGCAACGGTCTCTGTGGAAGACTTTGGCGTCATCTCCTCGCGTTCCCCAAGCACAGCGGTCGTCTGTACTGGCCCGCCGGTAGGCGTGGCAGGGTGCGCGAAGTCGATGGCCACGGTATCGCTGCTAAGAGCGTCCTGGTGGAGCTTCTCCCGCACCAACGCCTTCTGCTTGGCCTCAGCCTGCGCCTGAGAGACATTGGAGGTCTGCTTGGGCGCATTGGGGCTGTCTCCATAGATCGCGTTACGTTGCGCGGCGGTCATCGGAGCGGTTCCGGCAGCTTCAGGGCCGGGTACAGCCTGTTCGGACTGGAGCTGCTGCTGCAAGGCAGCAAGCTCCTGCTGGTGCTGGCGGTCGTCGGCGTCACGACGCGCCTGCATCTGCTGCTGCGACTCGAAGCTGCTCACCTGCTGCGGATTGGCCGACGCAGGCCGCATGGGCAGCGCACTGGCTGGCGCGGCCTTCTTGTTGCCGCTCACCAGACTGGAGAGGTTCGCTATACCGATCATGGCAACGATGGCAACTAACACGACGATAACTGGCGTACTCTTCTTCAGCGGAGACGTTGCCTCTGGCTGTTGCGGAACGGTTGCGGGCTGATTTGGATTTGTCTCGGGCATGATTACTCCTTCCCGTCGATGCGGTGGAACTCCACCTTCTGCTTGCCGATAGTGAGATAGCCGTTATCCAATTGCTTAGGAACCGTGTACAGGCCGGCGTTGTAGTCGAAGTTGATGAGCGAGCCCTTCTTGTCCTTCAGCTCATAGAGAGCAGGGGTCTCCTGGAACTGGCCGCGCAGGTAAGTGAACTTGTCGTCATGCCAAATCTGTTGCAAGCCAAGTTGCTTACCCTTCTTTTGGTCCCAGCTGTAATCGAAGTGCAAGCTACCGGGATACTGGCTCCGATACGTCTCAGCTTTGCTCTCCTCCGCCTTCACTTCGGCGGTCTGTGCGGCTTTTGCGGCGACGGCCTCCTGCTTGGCCTTGTCCAGCTCTGCGGCCGGTACGAAGACCGGCATGTCCGTAAGCCTGTCCTTCGCAGCCTTGTCGCCGGGGACGATGAATACTTTGGAATCGAAGTGCGCGTCCGCGTCGCCGGAGATCTCTTGAAGCTGCAAGGTGTATTCGTTGCCGTGATCCGAGACGATATGAATGTCCGTGGTCGTGTTCGCCAGCTTCGGCTTGACACTTATGAAGCGGCTGGCCACATGGCCGCCATCGAAAACCCAGTCCACGGTATCCCCGCCGAAGACGGTAGCGATCTTCTCCTCGACGGGAAGCAGGATGAGCGTCGATTGCAGCAGGCCGGCGCGGATGATCGGGGGTGTCTCGGCTTCGGAGACGGTGACGGAACGCGGAGCGTTCGGTTGCAGGCGATGCGGTTCGGGCGGCGTACTCGCGTTTGCGGAGGCGGTTGCAAGGGCGAGTCCAAAGGAAACGAAGATAATGATGGGCGGCTTCACGGGGGAGGTCCTTTCAGTTGGGAGGAAATGGTTAGGCAGTCTCGCCCTGGGCAAAGCGGGAGATACCCTCGGAGAGTCCGTATTTGTCGATTAGCTTGGTCCGGCGTACCCGGTCCTTCGGCTTGGTCGAAAAGGTTGCGTAGCTGCGGCTGTCGAGATTGAGGGTGACGACCTTCGTCAGCCCATCGCGCCGCATATAAAGTCCTTCACGGTCCTGCAAGCTCTCGAAGAGAGCGAGCTGCTGCTCATTCATCTTGAAGAGTTCGGCGTACCGCTTGCGGTTGAACGTCGCGTCTTTCAGAAACAGAAACGATGTGCAGGAATTCACGATGCTGTCCGCGTTCGCGCCAAGGTCATCTGCGGACTGGCCGATCATCGTGACTCCGCCAAGATTCTTGCGAACGGTCTTGATGGAGGCGAGCGCACCATCCAAGAGCTGCTTGTTCTTTATCGAAGAAAAGATCTCTTCGATGAGGATGTGCTTTGGAACTCCGAGATTGGCAGGGTTGTACAGAACGTCATTGATCCGTCGCAGCAGCCAGACCATAAGCGGCTCGATCAGGTCGGCATACTGTTCGTTGTTGACTCCTTGGAAGTCGAAGCACTGGAGCCGCGAAAGCGATAGGCTGTCGTCCACGTTGTCGAAGACAGCGTTGTAGATGCCCTTGCCAACCCACTTCGAGAGATACCGGTCGAGCTTCTTTGGAAGGAATAGATTGGACAACCTCCGGTTCGTCTCGTCGAGCAGGTACATATCCTGCACGGCCTTATGGATCACATCATCGTCTTCCGGCTCCAGTTCGGCGCCGCCGTTCGTAAGCAAGAGCTTCACGAACGAGTAGAGGAACTTGATGTTGCTCTCGGTTGGCTCCAGAGCGAACGGGTTCACACGCGGACCGTCTTTGCCAACCCGGTCAACACGCCCACCGTACAGCTCTACGACACTCTCATAGCTGCCGCCGATGTCGAAGATGTACGTGAACCCGCCGTATTTCTGCTCCAGCGCAATCAGATTGTTCCCGTGTACCGACTTCCCGGTCCCTGTAGGGCCGATGATGAGCATGACGCGAACGCCATCCACATATACGTCCTGAAAGAACGGCGTCCTTGTGCGCGTCTCGAAGATGTTGAGGTACTCGGAGTCGAGGTCCTCCGAATGTGGGTGTCCGATATGGGGAGCGAACACAGAGGAGAGTCGAGCATGATGGTCCTCGGCGAGCCACAGCGGGAAGACGTTGAACTTGTGATTGCCGGGGAACATCGCATAGAACGCGGACAGATTGCCCAGCGTCTCTTCCATCACCTGGGCCCGCGCATCCACAAACACCCGATGGACAGAAGGAACGATGTCGCGTAGTTGCTCCGGGCTGTGGGCAGCCAACAGCAGGCGAAGTGAAAACTCACCCTGCGCTTTCTTGTCGAGCGAACGGATGACTTCGCTGAGGTCGTCTACGTTGTTGTTGGCGGCTTTCGCCCCGGCTCCGGTATCGAGCGATGCGCTATCTCGCCCGCTCATAACCCGCTGCAGCACTCCGACCTTGAAGAAGGAGATGAACTTCTCCTGTGCGTCGATCTCGCTGCGGGCCGCCGATGTTGACTTCACTCTCCATGTCGAACACAGAACACTATCGCAATCCAAGGTCAGCAGGCCGGAGAAAATGCAGGGCCGCGATGCTTCCGGGGTCGTCTTGAGCGAGAACATCTGGACGTGGCGCTTGCCGACCTGCACATGATCGCTGTGCCAAGCGACGGGACTTTTGACGATCTGGCGATCCACTCCGTTGTCGCCTCGAAGTTGGTCGCGGCCAGCCCACTCTTCAAGGTTGAACAGGTAGCTGAAGAACTGGAATGCGTCCGCCTTACCCATGAGTCGCAAGCCGAGCGAGCCTGCAAGATGTCCTTCAAGAATGGTCGCCGTCTTCTCCAAGTCCGAGAGCATCCGGGAGGTATCGACAGCGTTCTCGTCCGGCTTCCGCTCGAAGGCTTTGACCTGGGACGGCTCCAGTGTCAGGCACCAGTGAAGGTCGATCCGACGGAAGGCCGCGTTCTTGTTGAGATATGCGAGGCGGTCGCTCGCAAATGTGTCGGTAACCTCGTTGGGATACCGTTTCTGCCGGGGGATCTCGAATCCAGACATCACGCGGGTGTACTGGTAGAGGCACGACCCTTCGGGCAGCCCGCGCAGAGCGCCTTCGACTTGCCGGACGCGGGACTCAAGCTCCCGGTCGGTCAGTCCCTCTTCGTCCAAGCCGGTGAGAGAGAACAAGCAACCGTAGCCGCCACCCTTCAGTGCGAAGATGCTGGGCCCAACGAAGCGGGAGATCGGGACGATGCTGCACGCCGCTCCGGCCTTCGCGAACCAAGGGGTATGTTTGAGTTGTTCACTGTTTGCGCGGGTCATAGTAGCTCTTCTGGCTGAGGCTCAGGCCCCAGAGTTGGAACATCTTTGGGTGTTTGCGGACGATGAGCCAAGCTCCGCCCGACATCATGGGAAAGCTAACAATCGCCAGCATTCGGAACCCGACGAGGAAAACCGTTACCGTGACGAATACGATCGCCATCCATGCTGAGAGGTCGAGGCCAAGTTTGGCCCTCGGCCGGTTCAACGCCTGATTGATTGGTAACGGTTCTCCCCGCTTGGTCATGGCCGCTCACCTCTACATCGACTGCCCGGTGAGAGAGCCAATCCATCCCGCGCCCCATCCGAGCACGCCTGCACCGAACAGCGCACCGAAAAGCCCCGGAATGGCATCCTGGAAACGACCGCTCATCATCCGTATGCCGGCGAAGATAAGTCCACCGAAACAGATGACAGCGCCCGCGTAGACGGCGAACGTCTTGAACGTCCCCATGAGCGTCTGAGCCCCGGAGAAATCCATCGTTCCCTGTGCGTGAGCAACGCCCGCGAACGTGAGCGCAAAGAGGGTGGGAGCCAGCACGCGAGCAGCGTGGGCAATTGATTGCTTTGAAAACGGTGAAGCCTTGCGATTGGCGAGGCGATTTCGGCGGCGTGCAGCACTGCTTTGGCGGATCATTGGCTACCTCCAGCAACGGTGAATTCAGTTGCGATAGCCAGACCTTATGGGCTGCTCAAGCCCCGCGTCCAATGACTTTCCGGTGTTCTCTTATGCGCTCAGCGCATAAGGCATGGCCGTATGGCGGCGTATGTAGAGGTATCCGCGCGTCTACTCTGGATCAAACGAACAAGGACGCGGATGCCGGGATGCTTTGGACACAGATCACCCAGTCCCTTGAGGATCAGAGGTCACGATTGAGAGCGTCTAAATACTTCGCATAGAGGAACAAGCGATCCCGACGCTTGCCACTCGATTCCTCCAGGATTCCAGCATCGGTCAGCCGCTGGATCGCTGCCGAAGCCGTCGGAAAGCTGAGCTTCGACACACGGGCAGCGTGCTTGATCGAAAGGATTGGATTCGACTGGGCAAGCTGGTAGATGAGCAGAGCTGAGGGAGCGCCGCGTCCGAACTGCTCGATCTTCTCTTTGTCTCCACGGAATAGCTTGTCGATCTCGATAGCGGTCTGTACCGCTTGATTCGCGGTATCCCGAACGCCTTGCAGAAAGAAATCCAGCCATTGGTTCCAGCCATCATCGTTGCGGGTTCCGTTAAGCCGGTCATAGTAGAGACGACGATGCTTCTTGAAAAACAGGCTGAGGTAAAGGACAGGCTCATGCAGCATCTGCTTTTCGGTGAGCATGAACGTGATGAGCAGTCTGCCCACCCTGCCATTGCCGTCCAGAAATGGATGAATCGTCTCGAACTGGGCGTGAACGAGTCCGGCCCGTATCAGCAGTGGAATGGAGTTCTCTTCTTCATGCAGAAACGACTCCAGATCTCCGAGGCAATCCATGACGTACTCGGGCGGCGGCGGCACATAGGCGGCGTTTCCAGGGCGAGATCCGCCGATCCAATTTTGGCTTTTGCGAAACTCACCGGGATTGGCATGACTGCCTCGCCCCTTCGCTAGCAATACCTCGTGAATCTCACGAATGAGTCGGAGCGACAGCGGAAAGCCTTCGCGCAACCGCTTGAGCCCATGATTGAGGGCGGCGACATAGTTAGAGACCTCCTGCACATCATCGAGGGGAACGCCCGGTATTTCTGCGTTCTCATAGAGCAGCAGGTCGGAGAGCGAAGACTGCGTTCCCTCAATCTGAGAGGACAGCACCGCCTCCTTGCGGACGTAGGAGTAGAGGAAGAGATTCAGGTCCGGGAAGGCTGAGGTCATCCCGTCGAGCCGTCCGGCCGCCTGATTCGCCTCGGCGAGGATACCCTGCAAAGAGGCCAGATTGAGCGTCTTGGCATCGGGCGGTAGAGGCGCTGGAACGAACGCCTGGACTCTTTCACCGGACATGGTGGAGGTGACGTAACGGCTGCGGCTGGCGGTCTTGGGAGGTTTGTGCATCCTTGGATAGCCTCAATCGTTATTAAAGCATAGAGCATTATCCTTGAATAGCAGCGTCCGCTATTAAGGGTTCTTTCGCCATCGGTAGCTATCCGGCCATGCCGGAAGTCCGACTTAGTGCGCTCGCCAACCAATTCGGAAACCGGGAGACTTGCTGATGAGCCACCTTCAAAATCTCGGTTCGGGGAATCTTTCCCTCAAGCTCCTTCAGCACCGTAAGAACTCGCTCGGGGCCAGCCCATACGAGCGCACGGACGATCTCTCCGGCGGGTTCCTTGGCGAGGGTGAGCTGCCAAGCGGGCACATGCTCCAAGTGGAGCACCAGCTTTCCGAGATTCAACTTCCGGCTCTTGCCGGATGTCCAATAGACCATTTGGACGGGCACCTGCGTTGTGAGTCCGAGAGCGTTCGCGGTCGTGGCACCCGAGGGAACAATGTCTTCACCGCTTTGCGTGGATAGCGCTTCGATGAGGAGGTGGGCCGACGGGGCGCTGCACCCGAAACGGCTGACGACGGGCACAACGTAGATTCCCCTGGTGACCCTAAGTAGCCTCTGGGCCCGAAGGAGGCGCAAGAGCGCGTTGCCGATAGCAGGCCTGGTCCCAAGATCCAAGAACATGCTGGTGCTGAGCGGGGCGCCCTCGGGCAATCCGCCGGCTCTCGTAAGGATGGCGTCGGCCAGAGATTCCATAAGATATTTTGCCGGAATCTGGGTCTATTCTGTGGCATGATGGGAGCAAGGAATTCGCACTCCCGATTCACTCCCATAGTTTTGTCGGAAAACGCTGAAAACCTGGCATTTTGTCCCGGAAGTCGCGAATACCCGAAAATGCAGGTAAAACCCGAACTCGACCTCGGGAAATTCCATAGAACGGTCGAATGTTACAAACTGCCAAATCTGCAACATTGGTGATGCAAAATGAGGCTCAAAACGCCCTCGTTTTGGTTCAAAAACTCACTCCCGATGCACTCCGAATAGCCTGTCCGATGGGTACTTTTCCGTACTTTTGAGTCGCCATTAGTGCCTTAGAGTCAACAACATACGTGTTATCTAGGTCACTCATAACCCAAAGGTCGTAGGTTCAAATCCTACCCCCGCAACCAATTCAAATCATTCCGCTTAGGGTATTGCCTGCGCGCTCGGCAGACTCTCCACACCCCCTCTGGGTTCCCCAGGTGTTTGCCGCTACCGGCCTGAGCACTGCTTTGCAGTCCCTCCGTCGACTCCCTGCAAATCTGCGACGCCGTAGAGGCGATCTTTACGGCTGAGATTTTACGCGCGCGGCGTATGGCTTTCATGGCGGGCACACAATATACGAGCTTCGTCGTTGACATACGATAAAGATCGTACTATGGTGGTTCACATGAAACGACGAGATCAAGCGCGCGAAGCAGTCCAGCTTCCGACCGAGGCTGAGCTGGAGATCCTGAACATCCTGTGGGCGCGGGGGCCGAGCACCGTCCGCGATGTGCATACCCTGAGCAGCAAAGACACCGGCTACACCACCGTGCTGAAGCAGATGCAGGTGATGGCGGAGAAGGGCTTGCTGGAGCGCAGCGAACAGTTTCGTTCGCACGTCTATGCCCCGCGCATTGCCAAGGGCCAGACCCAGCAGCGACTGGCGCGGAACCTGCTACAGCGGGCGTTCGACGGCTCGGCGAGGGACCTGGTGCTCGGCGCGCTGTCGTCGCAGAAGGTGTCGGCGGCGGAGCTGAAAGAGATCCGCGAGCTGCTGGACAAGTACGAGAAGGGGGCGAGATGACGACTCTGATGGAGTGCTTGACCCGGATTGAAGCCCAGCCGCTGGCGCATGCCCTGGGCTGGACGCTGCTCCACTTCTGCTGGCAGGGAGCGGTGGTTGCGGGCATGCTGTGGTGGGTGCTGCGGCTGCTGCATGGGCGGCCGTCGCAGGCGCGCTATGCCGCGGCGTGCTCTGCGCTGCTGCTGCTGGTGGCGCTGCCGGTGGTCACCTTTGTGCAGCTTGCGCAGGATGAGCTGGCGGCGAGCAGAGTCGCGGCGATTCCGGTGTATATAGCTGCATCGACATTGGTGGTCACTGCGACCGGCGCCGCGCCGGAGCCGCTGCTGACGCGGATTCAGGATGTGCTGAACTCTTCTGTTCCCTGGCTGCCGATGGTGTGGCTGGCGGGTGTCGTGTTCTTCCTGGTGCGGTTGAATGTGGGGCTGCTTGCGGCGCGCAGGATGAAGTCCGCGGGGGCCGAGCCCGTTGGAGTCGAGTTGCAGCGGGCCTTTGACCGGCTGCGGGTCCGGCTTGGGGTGGAGCGCGCGGTCCGGCTGATGCACTCCGCACTGGTGGAGGTGCCAACGGTGATTGGCTGGCTGCGCCCGGTGGTGCTGGTCCCGGCGAGCTGCCTGTCCGGGCTTTCGCCGATGCAGATTGAGGCGGTGCTGGCGCATGAGCTGGCGCACGTGCGCCGGCACGACTACCTGGTCAGCGTCTTCCAGTCGGTGGTGGAGGCGCTGCTGTTCTATCATCCCGCAGTGTGGTGGGTGTCGCGGCAGGTGCGGCGCGAGCGGGAGTGCTGCTGCGACGAGCTGGCGGTCGCGGTGGGCGGCGATGTGGTGGCCTATGCGCGGGCGCTGTCGTATCTCGAGGAGCGCCGGGGTTCGGTGCCGGAGTTTGTGCTGGGAGCGAATGGGGGGGTGCTGACCATGCGCATCAAGCGGCTGCTGGGACGCGGAGAGAACGCAGCGGTGTCGCAGGTGGCGGCGCTGGTGGTGCTGGCAGTGATCGTGGGCGGGGTGGGATCGTATTGGGCGACGGTTGCCCACGCGCAGAAGCAGCGGGCGCACGCCGCTGTGGCATTGCCGGACGAGCCGACTGAATCGACGCAGAGCAACCAATTGCTTGCGCTGAATGGAATCCAGACCTTGCCGTTGCATCCGGCCCAGCAGGCGGCAGTGGGTGATGCCGATGCGCCGTTGCCGCGGGGTGTTTACAAGACTTGGCTGGAGCAGGATGTGCGCTGGATCATTAGCGACGAGGAGGCGCAGGCGTACCAGCGGCTGAACAACAGTGAGGAGCGCGACAAGTTCATCGAGCAGTTCTGGGCGCGGCGCAATCCCAACCCCAGCTCTGCGGAGAACGAGTACCGCGACGAGATCTATGCGCGCATCGCTTACGCGAACCAACATTTTGCCGCAGACAAGCCGGGTTGGAGCACGGACCGCGGCCACATCTATATCGTGTATGGGAAACCGGAGTCGATTGACGCGCACCCTAGTGGGGGCCTGTTGCTGCCGCCCAATGGAAGTTCTAAGGAAATGCCTCCGTTTGAGGTGTGGCACTACAACTACATCCCAGGCATCGGAGACCACGTCGACCTCACGTTCGTCGACACCTGCAAGTGCGGCAACTACAACCTGACCATCGACAACTTGACCATTGACCAGCCGGGGCGGTCCGGAGTGGCGCGAGAGACGGATAATACCCGCGTCGCGTTAGCGGCGAAGATGCTCGCTCCGCCGGTAGTCAACGGCACGCAGCAGGGCGCATCTTCGCAGCCTGCGGATACGGCTGAGAGGCCCAATCCGCTGAAGCGGAGGCTAAGCGACAAGGAAAGACTCCAGGAAGATCAGCAGGCGGTTGCGAAGGACGAGCTGAACGGGGTCAATAAGACCTGGCTGGCAGGGTCGGCTTCTCCGCAGACGAACGGTCCCGCGACGCAGACGGATAGTGCGATCGCAGGCATGGTCGTCGATCCGACGGGGGCGCGGGTGGCCAGGGCGTTCGTGACGACCATCAATACGGATACCGGTTGGAGGATGGTCAAGCAGACGGACAACTCGGGCAATTATCTGCTCTCTCCGCTGCCGCCGGGACCGTACATCGTCGAGGTTCAGGCGGGTGGATTTCAGCGGCTGCTGCAGGAGAATGTCCAGGTCAAGCCGGGGCAGACGTTCAACTTGAACCTGAAGCTGACCGTTGGCGGCGCAAGCCAGAGCGTCACCATTACCGGCTCGCCGGTTGCTGCGGCGCCACCACCACCTCCTCCGCCGGTTGGTGACGATGCCGCGAAGCCGACGGGGCCGGTGCGGGTATCCACTGGCACCGCGGCGGGGATGATTATCTCCAAGGTCGATCCGGTTTATCCGGACGAGGCCAGGGCTGCGCATGTGCAGGGCACGGTGGTGCTGCGCGCGGTCATCTCCAAGGAAGGAACTGTGGAGAAGCTGAACGTGGTCAGCGGGCCACCGGAGCTGATGGTGAGCGCGATCGATGCGGTGCGGCAGTGGAAGTACAAGCCGTATCTGCTGAATGGCGAGCCCACCGAGGTGTCCACGACCATCAATATCAACTTCAAGCTGAGCGACACGATTGCGGCTCAAGGGCAACGCCCGACGCTGGTCGAGCCTGCTCCGGGGCCGGTGAGGGTCTATTTAGAGCCGGGGATTGAGATAAGACCCGAGGAACTGGCGGGAAACCTGATCCGGAAGGTCGAGCCGGTTTATCCCGCAATTGCCAAGGCGGCGCATGTCCAGGGAACGGTGGTGCTGCGCACGGTCATCGCGAAGACGGGAGACGTGGTGAAGGTGGAGGTGGTCAGCGGGCCGCCGATGCTGACGGGCAGTGCGGTGGAAGCGGCACGGCAGTGGATCTACAAGCCGTATCTGCTGAATGGTCAGCCCACCGAGGTCGAGACGACCATCAACATCAACTTCTCCCTTGCGGATGCGACGGCGACGCAGGTCCCTACGGATGCCAAGGTGACGGCGCTCGCAAAGGCGGCGCAGGAGTATCGCGACTTCATCGCAGCCTATCCGGCTGCGCCCACGACCGCGGACGCGCAGGCCAGGCTCAAGCAGATCCAGGCCGAGCTCGAGCAGGCGGAGGCCGAGCTAACGATGCAGGATGCTCATCTCAGCGCGATTCGGTCGGAGTACAACGGCGAGCCGGTGAGGAAGGTTGGCGGCGGTGTGACTGCGCCGATGGTGATCTATCAGGTTGAGCCTCAGTACACCCCGGAGGCGCGGAAGGCCAAGGCTGCGGGGATGGTTGTGGTGCAGCTCATCGTAGACGAACAAGGCCTGCCGCAGAACGTGCATGTGATCCGCGGGTTTGGCGTCGGGCCGGATGGCAAGCCAGACCCCAAGCTGAAGAAGGCTGCACGTGCGGCCGCGGATGGGATGAACCAGAATGCGGTCAATGCGGTGAAGCAGTACAAGTTCAAGCCCGCGATGCAGGATGGCAAGCCGGTGCCGGTAGAGCTGAACGTCGAGGTCAACTTCCAGATCTTCTAGGGCGCGTCGACCTATAGGTCAGGCATATAGGTCAGGCTGCAGAAGGCAAAGGTTATATCGCCCGAGGAGGGGCAATGTCTCGGCCCGACAATTCTGCATGGCAGGTCCTTCGGCTCCGTCTCTCGCGATAAACCCGCGAGAGCCTCCGCTCAGGATGACACTTCTATTTCAGGATGACACTTCTATTGATGACGCGAGTTGAAACGGCACGCTACGATTGGGGTTGTATCGCCGGGCTGCGGGCGAGGACGCGTTCGTAGTACTGCTCGTAGACCGGAATGATGCGGGTGGAGCAGAAGTGGTCGCTGGCGGTGCTGCGCGCGGCGACGGACATGGCGGCGAGGCGGGGAGGGTCACTGAGCAGGGCGATGGCGGCGTCGCCCATGGCTGCGATGTCGCCGACGGGGAAGAGCAGGCCGTTGACGCCGTCCTCAATCAGCTCGGGAACGCCGCCGACGCGCGTGGCGATGGTGGGAACGGAGCAGGCCATGGCTTCGAGCGCGGCCAGGCCGAACGACTCCATCTCCGAGGGCATCAGCATCAGGTCGGCGAGCGGGAGCAACTCGTTGACGTTGTCCTGCTTGCCCAGGAAGTGGATGCGGTCCTGGACGCCGAGGTGGAGCGCGAGGTACTCGGCGGCGGAGCGGTCGGGGCCATCGCCGATCAGCATGAGCCGGGCGGGCAGCGCCTGGGCGACGCGGGCGAAGGTCTCGACGACATCCAAAATGCGCTTGACCGGGCGGAAGTTGGAGAGATGCACCAGCAGTTTTTCGTCCGCTGAGGCGAAGCGCGGACGCATGGCGGCGACGTTGCTGGGGACGCGCACGTAAACATCGCAGTTGACGAAGTTGCGGATGACCTCAATCTCGCCCTGGATGTTGAAGGCCTCGCGGGTGCGTTCGCGCAGGTGGGAGGAGATGGCGGTGACGCCGTCGGACTGTTCGATGCCGAAGCGGGTGATGGGCAGGTAGGAGCGGTCGAGGCCGACCAGGGTGATGTCGGTGCCGTGCAGCGTGGTGATGAAGGGCAGGTAGCGGCGGCGCGCGGCCTCCTGCTGGGTCTCCAGCATCTGGCGCGCCAGCAGCGCGGAGAGCGAATGGGGAATTGCGTAATGGACGTGGAGCAGGTCGAGCGAGTAAAACTCGGCGACCTCGGCCATGCGCGTGGCCAGGGCAAGGTCGTAAGGCGGATGCTCGAACAGCGGATAGTGGTAGACATCCACCTCGTGGAAGCGGATGTTGGCCTCGCGGCCGTTGAGGCGGAAGGGCGGCGACGAGGTGATGAAGTGGACCTCGTGGCCGCGCGCGGCCAACTCGATGCCGAGCTCGGTGGCGACGACGCCGCTGCCGCCATAGGTGGGGTAGCAGGTGATGCCGATCTTGCGTCTGGGAGTCATCGGGAGCTTCGAGGCATGGATGCCTCGTACGATGGTACTCCCGGAGGGTTGCAGGGGCGTTGCGGGTCAGGCAGGCAGGGTCAGGCAGAGCGCGGGTTGGTCCGCGACGGCTGGGTGGAGAGCACTGCCAGAACGATCAAGGGCGGGCAGATGCTGCGGGTCCCGTAGCCGGAGCAGGAGCCTTTGCAATGTGGGTTGGTTGCAACGCAGGCATTGGTTGCGGTCGCAGATTGCATAAGTCACCTCAAACCCAGTTTTGCACTGGGGCGATGGAGCCGTCTGTGTTGCCGGTCACACGGCCATGCCGCGCTGCTGGACCGGACTCGACCGTTGCCGGGCGGAGACATGCTTGGCGTGCGGATTGAGCGCGCAGGTAGGCGATTCGAACGCCTGGGTCAGCACCGGGCAACTGGCCTCGGTGATGATGCGGTAGGTGATGTGCTCCGGCACATGCGACGCCAGCAGCGACGCCTGGCGCACACCGAGTACGATGAGCTTGGCCTTGTGCTGGCGCGCGTAGTCCACGACTGCATAGGAGACCTCGCTGCCGTAGGTGGTAGCGCAGGTGGGCGGTTCGATGACCACGCCGCTCTCACTGGCGAGCTGCTGCAGCGCCTCGGACATGATGCCGGGCACAATCTCGCAATGGGTGCCTCCTTCGAGGGTGCGCGGCAGCACATGCAGGCAGTGAAGCGGCGCCCCGGTGAGGTTGGCGTAGCCGGCGGCAAAGCGGATGGCATGCATGGTGGTGAAGTCGAAGTCGGTGGCGAAGACGATCGGCCCTTCGCACTGGCAGGCCCTGGAGCAGTTCTCCACGCGGGGCCCGACGGTCAATACCGGGCAGGGCGCCTTGCGCAGGACCGCCTCCGCGGTGGAGCCGAAGATCAGGCGCTCAAACCCATGCAGGGCGCGGGTCCCGAGGATGGCAAGCTCGATGTTTTTGGCGTCGATCACGTCCAGGATGCAGGCGGCGGCGTTGCCAGTCTCCAGCAGGGTCTCGCATTCCACCCCGGCGCGAACCGCCTGCTGGCGCAGATCTTCCAGGGTCTCCCGGCACTTCTCGGCATAGCCCTGCAACTCCAGCAACAGGCCACCTGTCTCGGGCGGCGCCATCTCGGTGTATTCGAACACATGGAGGATGAGCAGGCTTGCGCGAAACGCGATGCAGGCGTCCAGCGCGGTGCGGAAGGCCGCGTGCGACGCAGCCGAGAAATCGGTTGCGACGAGGAGTCGATCGAAGGCGGGCACGGTATCGGTCGCGGATGTTTGCATGGGAGAGAGTTCTCTTTCTCTGAAACGCAACGGCAAAATGTGGCCGTTTAGAAACGATTCATCCTCAGGAGCCAAGCGTTAGAGGTGCGCAGCATGCGTCGGACCGCCCCTGTTCCCGGAGTTCTGCACCGCCGGATGGACATCCGCGGGAACGGCGCGACGCCACGGCATGCGCCGCGCGGCATGCGCAACGAGCCGAAGTTTGGCATGGGGATGGACCGGAGATGCCTGGTCCCTCTCAGACCGGGGTCTTAGCGAGACAAGTCCCATGGGGTCGACTGACACATTGAATTTTGACGCGCAGGTGGAACACACCCAGAAGTACTCCGGGTACCCGTGCGTCCGTTCGATGGCATAGAGGTCGCCACTATTGAAGAGTTTGAACTCGCTCCGGCAAGCCGGATTAACACATTGGTTAATCATGAGCCACCTCCCCAAAGTTGAATCGTAGGAGGTTTCCCGGGGCAAAGCTGTGATAGGGATCACTTCTCTGGCGTACTGCAACTGCGCGGATTAACGGCACTTCCGGCCGGAGGCGGCGGCGGGGCTTGCAAACAGGCTCAGGCGGAGATGCGTTCCAGCCTCTCGGGCGAGAGGATCTGGATGGAGACGCCGTGCATCTTGATCAGCTTCTCGCGCTTGAAGCGTCCCAACATGCGGGTCATGGTCTCGCGGGAGCAGCCGACCAGATTGGCCAGTTCCTCGTGGGTGAGGGCCATGGTCAGGCGCATCTCCGGCTTGCCGCAGGACTCGGCCCGGGCCCAGTCGAGCAGCACGCCGGCGAGCCGGCCGGCGGTGGAGCCGGACAGCGCCAGGCGGCGGGCATCGAAAAACGCGGCCTTGTACTCTTCGGAGAGCGCCTTGGCGGCGTGCAGGCTGGCCTGCCCGTGCTTCTTGAGGAAGGCGAGAAACTCGTCGCGGCGAATGCTTTTGATCTCCGCAGGCTGGACGGTCTCGGCGGTGACCTCGTACTTGGAGCCGGAGATGACCGCGCCCAGACCGAGCACGTCTCCGGGCATGGCGATCTTGAGGATCAGGGTCCTGCCCTCGCGCGAGGTGCAGGAGAGCTTGACCTGACCCGAGCAGATGACGAAGACGCCCTGGCTGGGGGAGTTTTCCTGGAAGAGCTTGGCGCCGCGGGGAAGGGTGGAGTGGGCCCCGATGGATTCGAAGTCGTCGAGCGCCCCGGGCCCGAGGCTGCAGAACATACGCAGCGAGCGGAAGTCGCAATTGCCGCATTGACGCACGGGGCGAATTGGAGAAGAAAGAGGCATCTTATGCTTGGCCCCCGCGCCATGGCGGTGATCCTGGCGAAATACATAGGGATATCCTATGGTGGTTTCTCCGCCAGGTTCAGCGATTCTGAAGTTCAATGCTAACACACAGTCATGACCGGGCAGGTGGCTTCGGCGAGTAAGTCTGGCGTGAGACCATGCCCAAGATGGGTCAACCAGAAGGACGCGTTGCGCGCGCCGAGCACAATCAGGTCGGCACCCACTCTTTCGGTCAATTC
>Ga0326727_10001582_pt1 | contig 82902 bp, 68 predicted proteins | sample MB2enrmetagenome_FD_207643 | JGI IMG/M metagenome (GOLD analysis project Ga0326727, IMG submission 207643) | Lab enriched peat soil microbial communities from McLean, Ithaca, NY, United States - MB29MY | ecosystem: Environmental > Terrestrial > Soil > Wetlands > Peat | place: USA: New York... | reverse complement strand
CAAATAGTGGACTGTATCGCTGAACTGACTGAATACCAGGACCTTCTCCGTCTTGTGCTTCTGACTGACCAATTTTAGTAGAGCCTGGAGTTTGGAGTCCTTTTGGGGATTCCACACCTCGCACCGGTCAAAGATCTGCATCAGGGCTTTGGCGTCGGCCAGAAGATCACTCTGGAGTCTTGGCTTAAAGAAGCCTGGGCGAATCCACTGGAATCGCGATCGGTAGCTGTTCACATACAGTGCATAGACCTCGGCGGCCCGGTTTCGAAATGCGCTGATGGAGCGAAGGTGGCTCTGGGTGTTGCTGATCTCGTCGAATGTTTCTTGTGCCGCCGTGTCCTCGTCAGACGTAGATGTATCCAACAGGCCGGAGTCCTGGGTGCCTATCGGAATCTCCAAGCCGTTTTCGATGGCGTGGAGGAAGATAAAGTTGCGGAGGATGTGCCGCTCTACTGAGAGCAAGAAACTGTGGCCGCTGCTCTCCAGCCGCTTAAACAGGTTACTCCGGCAAAACCCCATAAGCCGAGTACCCGCGGCTGAGAGGTTTGCCAGAATTGCTTCGTCAGCTTTAGAGGCGGTAATTGCCGGTTTTTCCAATAGCGAGTTGCCTAGCCCGTAGCGGGGTAGAGTCAGACCGTTCACTATATCGACGACGGGCGAGGAGTATAGCTTCGCGTATTGATCTGACGGATCATTCTCGTCCACGACAAAGGGGAGTTTCTTGGGAAGGCGGTCGGGGAAGTACGAGCGAGTTCCATCCTTGAACTCAAGATATTTCCGTCCGTTATCCAGGTCGGTCTTGGCATAGTTCGCTTTGATGAACCCTCGCGTTCGGCGAACCATATAAAGGCGCATCAGATCACGCCAATCGTCGGGGTACTGGCTCTTCTCAAATGCGGCCAACGTATTTGCTCCGCATTGAAATTTGCCTCTAAACTGTGCGCGGTCAACTTCCTTAAATAGCCGCTCAGGGCCAATTCCGAGCTCCTTGTCGGGCGGTACAAAAAGACGCAACTGGCTGGCGAGGTCGAGGTAGTCCTTGTTGTAGGGCGTCGCGGATAGCAGGATGCATTTGCTGTCGTTCTTCTGGATGTATTCCAGGATCACTCTGTATGTCTTGCCCTCACGGTTCCGGAGGTTATGGCTCTCATCGAGGATGATGAGCCGATAGCGGCGAAGATCTGGAAGCTGCTGCAAAACCTTGGAATACGACATCACCTTGCAGGATGGAAGTCGGTAGGAGTGGCAGTAATCCTCCCACATCTTAACGAGATTCAGGGGACAGAGAATGAGTGTTTCGAGCATTAGCTCGTCTGCCAGGACTCTGGCGAGAGCCGTTGCCATCAATGTTTTGCCGAGGCCGACTACGTCGGCAAGCAAGACGCCGCCGCGCTTTTGGACGTGATGAGCGGCAATCTTGACCGCCTTCTCCTGGAACTCAAAGAGCTGATCTCCGAAGTCTCTCGGAATGCCATATCGAACGATCCCTTCGCGCGCCTCTTGAGAGAGGTGATAAGCCATCTTTACGTATATGTGGTGTGGCGGGATCGGCTCGGGACGCGCCCAGCTTTGGTCGATGATGTCCGCAATCTCCTGCGAAATATCAAGACACCAACGGTCGCTCCATCGGTCATTGAACCACTTCGCCAGCTTTGCGCAGGCGTCGTGGTCCGTCACATCAATATTCAACTCGCCCTGTTTCGACAGTCCAGCAAAAGTCAGATTGCTACTCCCCAAAAAGCCGTTAACAGGGCTCACAGGATCATGCCGAAAAAGCAGGTATAGCTTCGCGTGAAGAGGATGGCGGAGATGAAGTTTAACAATTACCTTTTTGCTGCGAATCTGTCCGGCAAGTCTGCGGAGACCCGCTTCATCAGCGTCGGTTGGGGCACCAAGGGTGAGTTGAGTCCGGAACTGCTCCGCCAACGCTTTCTTCAAGCGAATAGCTGTCTGGTTGTCTAGCTCAGAATCTTGCTTGATGATTCCGTATGCGCCGGCGATCTCCTGTTGGGGGAGAGTTTACATCCCAACCAAGAGGCGGCAACACTCGCCGTCGCCACCCGCCCATTTTTCAATCTGCTCGTCGAGTTGTCTCCACCCGCGCAAGTTGAAGTATCCGACGCAGAAGTCAGATCGGTGAGAGACTGACAACGTGGTTCTCAACGCAGGCAATAGCTGTTGGTCGATATTGTCGAATATCTGCGGCACTGGTTGCTTTCCTCCGCTGTTTTGTGTGTTGCGCGTATCCTATTTGCTTCTTGCCGAAAAAATGTACGGCGTGCTAGTGAAGGGACTGAGAGCGAACAGGTCGGTCATTTCGTAGTGATCTACCTCAACGGCTCAGTCCCTTCGTTGAGAATGTCCAGGTATCGACGATAGACAAAGAGACGGTGCCGTTCGCGGCCGGTGGTCTCTTCGAGAATGCCGAGGTTGATCATGTGGCCCAGCGATTTGGCGACGGTCGGAGCAGAAATGCCAATCCGCTTTGCCGCCGAGGGGATGGCAATGATCGGGTTTCGCTGCATGTGCTGGAAGACGCGTAGCACTGAGGCGGCAGGCCTGCCGAGCGTTTCGATCTTCTTCCGGTCCTGGTTGAAAAGGCTCAAGATTTCGCGTGAGGCATTGGCCGCCTGTTCCGCGGTGTCGCGCACACCAACAAGAAAGAAATCAAGCCAGGCTTCCCAATCACCCTTTGTTCGTACGCGGTCAAGTAATTCGTAATAAGCTGCGCGGTTTGTTTTGAAGTAGAGGCTGAGGTAAAGAATCGGCTCTCTCAGTGCGCCCTGGGCGCAGAGCAAAAAGGTAATGAGAAGCCGCCCCAGCCTGCCGTTGCCGTCAAGGAACGGGTGAATGGTCTCAAACTGGACATGGATGAGGCCGGCGCGGATGAGCAGCGGCAATCCCGTCTGCTCGTCGTGCAGAAAAAGCTCAAACTGGTTCAGGCATTCATTCAGAAGTTCTGGCGGCGGGGGCACGAAGACAGCATTACCGGGGCGGCTGCCGCCGATCCAATTCTGGCTGCGCCGGAATTCTCCGGGCTGCTTACCGCTGCCGCGTCCTTGGGAGAGCAGGATCTCGTGAATCTCCCGGATCAGACGCAGGCTCAATGGAAAGCCGGAGCGCATACGCTCCAGACCGTGGTTCATGGCCGCGACGTAGTTCGAGACCTCCTGCACGTCTTCGATGGGCGCACCCGGCGCCTCATCGTTCTCGTAAAGCAAGAGGTCGGAGAGCGATGACTGCGTGCCTTCAATCTGCGAAGAGAGCACGGCCTCTTTGCGAACGTAGGTGTAGAGGAGAAGAGAAAGGTCGGGCAAGAGCGATGCCAGTCCATCGAGTCTGCCAATGGCCTGGTTGGTTTGCTCCAGTAAAATTTGGAAGCGTGCTAGATTGATCGGCGGGTCGGGCGGCAGCGCCGGAGGCACGAAGGCTCGAACGGTTTCGCCCTGAAACTGCTTGACGACATAGCGCCCTTGCCGGGCAGTGTGATCTGTGTCTGGCACGATATCCTTTCGTTGATTTTTCTGTAACGAAAGGATAGATGATTAACGTTTAGTTGGCAATTCAATTACTTCATCTCCCCATAATCTCGACCATAAACACCTATATTTGGCACATGGAGGGAGTCATTCTGATATCGCGAAGGCTGATTCGAAGCGGAGTGTAGCAGTGAAAAAATGTTGGCCTTTCTGTTGGCCTTATAGGTTAAGCTGTTTTTGAAGTGACTGAAAATAAATAACTTATAAAATATTCTGGCTCCTCAGGTAGGACTCGAACCTACAACCCTTCGGTTAACAGCCGAATGCTCTGCCATTGAGCTACTGAGGAGTGAGTGGCGTTGATTTGTCCTTTATTAAGTTAGCAGAGCGAGGGAATCGCGTCAAAAGCATGCCACGCGGATCAGCTCGCTGCCGCAGGTCCCCTTTTTGACTCATCCGTGCGTGAATTCGATGGAAATCTCGACGTCCGGGTGCAGGCTCTTGTGAACGGGACAGGTGTGGGCTGCTCGTTCGAGCTTTTCCTTGTCTGCCGCGCTGAGCGAACGAGGTACGTGGATTCTGACGGCCAGCCGCTGGATCCTTCTCGGCGGCGTCGACGTCATCTCCTTCTCGACAGCTGCCGTGGCCCCGGCAATATCGATGTTCAGCGTACGGGCCGCTATGCCCATGATCGTGAGCATGCAAGTGCCAAGCGCCGTTGCGACCAGATCGGTCGGGGAAAAGCTTTCGCCGCGGCCCTGATTGTCCTTGGGGGCGTCGGTCGAGAGTTCGGCGCCGGAGGGGCCGTGGGTTGCCTTGCAGTGCAGGTCTCCCTGATACTCGATTTGAATGTTGACCATGATTCTTCCCTTGAGATCGCGGTTGGAAGGGGCGCAACAGTGGCGAACAGGCTCGCCCTTCGCAATCTGCGAGTATTCACATGCTAGGCGTTTGCGGTCGATAGCCGCAAGCTTCTCGCTTCTGCCGGCCCTTTGAACCGTTTTGTGCTTTTCTCCTCACTAACTTTGGAGTGCTTTCGTTAATGAAACTTACGATCCCCCCAGGCGACTTCCGCGCCTACCTTTTCGACTGCGACGGCACCATCGTCGATTCCATGCCCCTTCACTACATCGCCTGGAAGAAGGCTCTCGGCGAGTGGAACTGCGAGTTTGATGAAGAGCTGTTTTACGCGTGGGGAGGCAAGCCTCCCGTTGAGATTATTGCCGCGCTGAACCAGATGAACGGCCTCGAGATGCCAGTTGAAGCCGTTGCTGAGCGCAAAGAGGATCTTTACTTTAAGCAGTTGCCCCAGCTGAAGCCGGTGCCTGAGGTACTCGAAATCATCAAGGCGCAGCGCGGCCGCATCCCTTTTGCCGTGGTCTCGGGGAGCACGCGCGAGTCGATCGTCAAATCCTTGACCGTGGTTCACATGCTCGACTGGTTCCCCGTCATAGTCGGCTTTGAGGACTACGCGCGCTCGAAGCCCGCGCCCGATGTTTTTCTCGCGGGCGCGGAGCGGCTCGGCGTACCCCCCGAAAAGTGCCTGGTATTTGAGGATGCCTCGATTGGGATTGAAGGCGCAATTGCCGCGGGGATGGTGGCGGTGCGAGTTCCCAATCCGCTGGAGCGCCGCAAGGGAACCGAGGCCGAGGTTCCTGCGTAACACTCCGTAAGCGGAGGTCTGCTTGCCCCTCCTTCCCGGTTCTGAAGACGTTGCTGCCGGCCCGAACAGCGCTGCGGCCCGCGCAACTCGCCGCGCCGACAACGTCTTCCTCTTCATCGTCGCCGCCGCGGTCGCGCTCCTGCACATTCTTACCAACGGGCGTTACGGCTTTCATCGAGATGAGCTCCAGTTCCTCAGTGATGCGCGGCACATGGACTGGGGATTCGTGGCCTATCCGCCATTCACGGCGTTGATTGAGCGCATCAGCATGGCGCTCTTCGGGCTCAACATGGTGGGGCTGAGGCTTTTCTCAGTTCTTGCCCAGGCTGCCGCGATTATCGTTACCGGCTTCATGGCGCGCGAGCTGGGCGGCCGGCGCCTGGCACAGATCACTGCGGCCCTCGCTGTCGCTCTCTCGCCCCTGCCGCTGTTTGAAGGCACCGAGTTCCAGTACACCTCCTTCGATTACCTGTGGTGGGTGCTGATTGCGTACTTTACGATTCGCCTCCTGAAGGCGGAGAACCCCCGCTGGTGGCTGGCCATCGGAGCCGTCGTGGGCCTGGGCCTCGAAACCAAGTACGCCATTGTTTTCTTCATAGCCGGTCTCCTGGTTGGCGTCGTACTCACCCGCGCCCGCCGCTATCTCGTCAGTCCCTGGTTCTGGGCCGGCATCGCGATCGCGCTGGTCATCTTTCTACCCAACTTCATCTGGCTGGTGCGGCACGACTTCATCTCGTACCACTTCCTTCAACACATTCACGTGCGCGACGTGGGCGAAGGCCGCGCCGAAGGATTCATCAGGGGCCAGTTCCTGGTCTGTGTGAATCTATTCGCCGCCCCGCTCTGGATCGTGGGCCTTGTCGCCTTCCTGCTCCATCCCCGTTACCGCACGCTGGCCTGGATGTACCTGGTCCCCGTCGTGATCTTCTTCCTCTCCAAGGGTCGAAGCTATTACACGGCCGCTGTCTATCCCATGCTGCTGGCCATGGGCGCGGCCACCTGCGAACGCTGGCTTGCCCACCTTCCTGCCTGGGGCCGGCGCACCATTGAATCCGTCTTCATTGCCGGCCTTGCGGCCTACGGCGCTCTCATCATCGCGGGGTGGGTTCCACTTGCCGCATCCGGCCCACTGCGAAGCTATGCTCTCAACCACTCGGGCGACCTGCGCGAGGAAATTGGTTGGGATGAGCTGGTGCGGACGGTTGCACAAATTCGCGACTCACTGCCCCCGGAGCAGCAGGCGCATCTCGGCATCACTACCGGCAACTACGGCGAGTACGGAGCGATTGATATTCTGGGCCGCGCATACGGGCTGCCTGAACCCATCGGAACCACCAACTCCGAATGGCTGCGCAGCTATCCAACGCGGCAGATCACGACGATCATTGCCCTGGGTATCCGGCCTGAAGAGGCCGATCAGATCTTCACCAACTGCCATCTCGCGGGACGCAACGGCAACTCAGAGGGCATCCATAACGAAGAACTCGACGACCACCCCTACATCTTTGTCTGCGGCCCTCCGCGCAAACCCTGGTCCGAAGTATGGAAAGAGCACAAGGACTTTGGATAATCTTGCTGACTCGCTGACTCGCTCAGTACAACAGCACCGCAATTCGATACGCCGTAAACGAGCCCTCACTCACTCGCGCCGGACAACTCCCAATGGCCGCGCTGCGGTACTTTCCTGAGCTTAGGTGATCCACAAGCATCTGTGGCAACTTGTCCAGGTCTGCACTCTGCCAACGCTCGATGTATCGCGGTGCCACTCCGGCTGCGTTTCGCGGAAAGCCCGAGTCCGTGGCGCAAGCCGCGCGCGCCACCGTAGGATCGTCTTCAGTTGCAATGCCGCTCACGCGAATCAAATCAGTCACCCGTGCCTCCACCTGCGCATCGGTTAGCGACGGAACTTCGCGTGCATAATCGGCTACTGCATACAGCAAGCCGCGGCTGGCAATCACCGCAATGCCCACGCGGTCCACAACCGGGCTCAACAGATTCGCGCGATGTCCGGGTGACTTCATCCACGCTTCGTGAATCACTGCGGCCGTGGTTCCCATCGCCACATTCTCTTCAATTGTTCCAAAGCGTGCGCCCCTATCGGCCGCTCGCTCTTTCAGGTCGGGCTCGCCGCCGTAGCGGTGTGCGATGGCACCCGCTTGCACCATCCACTTGCAGTGGTAAAACGCTGCGGCAGCCAGCGACTGATCCCATTGCAATTCCCCAAGTCCCGCAGCCCTGCGTGCCTGGTTGGCGAGGCCAAAAAGCTGGTTGGCCTCAGCCTGCAGGTCAGTGCCTGCCACATATTGGCGGTCCGGGTTGTACTGCGCCTGCGCAAACATCAGTCCAGGCGCAAACAGCGCCGCACAAACGACCCAAGCTTGCAAAGTAAGTCTCATCGCCGATCTCATGGCTAGTTTAGACCCGGGCTGCAGTAGCGAGTCGCTGTATTCCTCTTGTTGTGGATGGTTTTTCCCATCACCATGGGTTTTTGACGATCAAACAAGAACAGCTCAAGCCGGAATTTGTGACGTTAGATCAATGTTTCTAGACTGGAGTTCGGTCCGAACTGCCATCTGTGCCTTTGAGTTGTTCATTCTCGGAATCGTCGCGCGGGCCGATCCAAATGAATAGAATGATGGCCGGCAATGCGACAACGCTGGTAAGGAGGAAGAACCGTACCCAGCCGATCTTCTCTGACAATACTCCTCCTGAAGAGGCCACCACGGTGCGGCCAAGCAAAGCAAGTGAGGCAAGCAGCGCGTATTGAGTCGCCGTAAATGCGGGCGAGCATAGACTGGAAAGATAGGTCACCAACGCGGTGCCGGCCATTGCACCCGTGACATTCTCGGCAGTCACACATAGAGCCAGGTAGCCGATCCGATGGCCTTCTACAGCCTGCAGAACAAAAAACAGGTTCCCGACTGACTGCAAAATGCCACAAAGAATCAGCGAGCGGCGGATTCCGTACCTGGTCGTGACTACACCGCCTATTAATGCGCCTGCCACAATCGAGAAAAACCCGAACACTTTCGAAGCGGCGGCGATTTCAGGGAGCGAAAATCCCAGCGAAATATAGAGTGGCGTTGACATCACTCCCGCCATGGCCTCGCCCAGCTTGTATCCGAAAATGGCGATCAAGATGACGGGCCAAAGCGGCCGATGCATGAAGTCGCGAAAGGGCCCGATCACGGCGGTCGAAAACGCGTGGCGAATCGCATGCCATCCTGATCCCGCAACATATGAAATCTCCGCCGAGACCTTCGGTTCCGGACCTAGCAAAAACACCAGTAGCCCCACACCGAGCAGCGCAGCCATGGTGGCATAAGCCGCGAACCAGCCTGCATAGGCTGCTATCAATAGGCCGCCAGCCCCGGCGACCAGCATGCCGATCCGATAGCCGGACTGAATCATGGCTGCTCCGGGGGCCTGCTGATCGCTGGTCAGGCTCTCCACGCGCCAGGCATCGATCACGATATCCTGGCTCGCCGATAGAAATGCGACAAGTACCGCCGCAGTGGCCATCAGAGGCAAGTTGTGCTTTGGATTGCACAATCCCAGGCAGAGAATTGCACCGATCAGAAGAATCTGGATGGTGATTCCCCAACCGCGCCGTCTTCCCAAAGGCAAGGGTGGAGGCACGCGATCCATCAGCGGCGACCACAGAAACTTGAATGCGTAGGGCGTGCCAACCAGCGCGAAAGTGCCGATCGCGGCGCGCCGCACGCCGCCCGTCGCAAGCCACGCCGAAAGCGTTGAGTAGGTGAGCAACAGCGGCAAACCACTGGCGAATCCGAGAGCAAGCACCTGGAGCACGCGCGGCTCAGTATAGGCTGCGACCGCGTGCCGCCAGTTTGTTCGAGCGTGTCCTTCGTTGATTCGGGAAGATTCCTTCATTGCAATCTTCGGGCACCCCGTTTTTTGCCTCTTGCCCTATTTCAGCATCTTGAATGAAGGATCGCTGGAAGCAATCTTAGAGTAGCGCCGACCAAGCACAATTGAAAGCGTGATCAGAGTTAACATAACACGAATGGCCACACTAGCTCTGGGCAACGCGGTCCGCGACGAGCTCGACCAGAAAACAAGGCTGGAGTTGGGGTTATGAGGCGAAAGATGGCAAGAATTGACCAAGGCCAATGCGAACATTGCAGGCAAGTCTACAACTACATGCTCCTACATTCGGGATTCGGGGATAAGGCTTACGCATATTGTGAAGCTTGTGGCATGCTGGGCATTCTTGATGCTTGGAATCCCCGCATCAAGAATATGTCGGTCGAAATAGGCTGGCATCATGAGATCAATTCCGATGTTGAGCCTTTCCTTCTCTCTTGTTCATGCGGAGGATACTTCCGGAAAGGCGCCATGCCACGATGTCCGCACTGCATGGAACCTCTCTCTGCCGAATATGCGGCTGTCAGTATCGAAAAGAACGCGCCGGGAACTGCGAAGGGATGGCGTTGGCAGAAGAACTGGAACGGACCCTACTGCATGGCAATCGAAGATCCATCAAATCCCGGCAAATTTCGAACAATGAAGGATCCGTTGAGACAGGACATATGATCCTCGGCATCGTCAGCGACACACACGGCCTGCTTCGTCCTGAAGTCCTTCCCGCGCTCAAGAGCGTCGACCGGATTCTGCACCTCGGCGACGTGGGTAAGCACTCGATACTTGACGGACTCGCGAAGATCGCGCCCGTCACCGCAATCCGCGGCAACGTAGATAGCGAAGGCGCGTGCGGTAAGCTGCCCGAAAACGAAGTCTTCCTCGCCGAGGGCCGGTACATCTACATGCTGCACGACCTGAAGACGCTGCACCTTGACCCGGCGGCTGCGAAGTTTGCTGCCGTTTTGTACGGCCACACGCATGTGCCGAACTATCACACCAGGAAGGGCGTGCTCTACTTCAATCCCGGCTCGTGCGGGCCACGGCGCTTTGAGCTGCCGGTAACGCTGGGGCTGCTAACAATCGACAAGAACGGCGCGCTGCACCCGGAGATCATCACGCTGCTCTGATCCCTCCTACACATCTCGTTCCCTTGTCCCCTGTTCCATCAATCCCTGCCTTACCGGTACACCTCGGGAATGAACTTTTGCTCGCTCATGGGCGGCCGGACCTACTTCGACCTAACGGGCGCGATCTGAACGGAAGGATGAGCCGACGGCTACTGCGCGACAACTTCAATACCGCTGACGGATGCATAACCATCCACGGGAACGAAGTTCAGCAGCAGCTTGCCCTGGGAATTTGGCTCTAATCCTTCAAACCGGCGAACTACCACGTCCTTCTCACGGGTTTCTTTCTTCAGGTCGAAATTTTCGAGCAGCTCGTGTCCGTTGCAAAACACGCTAAACAGCCGCGCCGCCGCAGGCTCGCCAACTTCGGCTGAAACCGCGGGTTGATCCGGGTCCGCATGACGGCCGGCAAAATGGAGCGTTAGAACATATCGGCCCGGCGAAACCGGAATTGCGTACGAAAAATTGCCCCACCTTTCGGTCGCGTATAAGTCGGGATCGTCTGTGCCGCTGGCCGGAATGCCATAGGCCGCCAGCCGTCCCCCCTCGAAATAATCGTCCGGACTCCACCAGCGGCTGTCATTCGAGTAGTAAGGCGTTTGCCGCGGCAGCACGCGGACCGGCAGCATGTGCCCGTGCGCACCGGGGAGAATCTCGATTGCCTGCAGGATCGCCCCGGCCGCGCTCTCTCCCCCGAACTCGAGATGCAACTGCCCGTCCGGCGCCGGCTCGATACCGGGAAACACCTTCACGTCGGCAGTGCGGCTTCCACCCGCGTCGGCCACCAGGTCAAACGCCGATAGAAGCACTCTCCCGTTGGCGCGCACCGTCATGATCCGGCTGCCTTCTCCGCCTGTTTCAGTCGACTCAGGATCGAATACCGTCTCGGCGAGGTGCAGGCGGAGCTCGTAGATACCCTTCTTCAGCGGAATGTCGTAGCGGAACTTGCCTTGCCTGCTGGTACGATAGAACGCCTGCTCCTGCGTCCGCCAGACATGGGCCCCTGCGCCCTTGACTGCGGTGCCGCCTGAAAAGTATGCATCGGCGCTCCAAAGCTTTCCGGCATGATCAACCAGGCTGCGGCCGGCGCCAGCCAGGATGCGGATCTCAGGGCCGACAGGCAGACCAATCTGCGAATCTTCGAAAGGTGCCGTCCCCAGGTTCGAGTTGTCTGTTCGCGGCGGCTGTTTTGAGGTGTGCGCCAGCCGCCAACCGTAGATCAATACAAAAAGCAGCAACACGGCAGCTGCGGGAATCGATACCCAGTTTGCGATTCTTAGAATTCGGCGAGCGCGTGACGAGGCCGGCGGCCGTTCATTCGCCGGCTCGGCAGCGGCCGGCTCGCCTGACGTTGCGACAGCCCCGCTGGCGGCTGAGGCGCGGCGGTCAGTAAATTTAGGCACATACTGACCAACCGGGATGGTGATTTGCAGCTCGTGGCTTGCACCCTCGCCGGCGTAGTACTCGGCAAGGCGCTTCCGCAAGCGGTTTGCCTCAACTCTCACGATCGAGTCGGAATCCTGATCGAAGGACGCGCCACGCCCGAAGACCTCGACGCCGATCGAGTACTCCTTGATCTGATTCTCTTCTCCGGCAAACTGTCTCTCGCAGAGATAGGAGAGCAGGTGGGCCAGGCGCGGCGCGCGAACGAACTCCTTCGCCGCCAGCACGGCGCGCAGTTCGGCGCGTCTTTGAACGAATGCAACCGGACTTGAGCTCTCCACGGGCATCTTGTTTCACCTTCGAATGCCGTAGCTATGCCTGAGCGATTCCCATGTTAGCCCCATCACCCCGTTCGCGGCTGAATTAACGGTGTAGAAAACCGCCAGGTGGTGGATGTAACGACAGGTAACCCCTGTTTCTTTCCCGTGATACGCAAGACAAGCCCCATTTGATCCCGGCGCAACAATCACTCAACAAAGGCCTAAGTTGTACGCGGACCCTGGTAGCCCCCCGCACATCGGCCAGGTAGCAGGTATAGCGTTGTGGGCCGACCCGGACCGGTCTTTACTGGGTGCGAAGTCGGGAGCGGAATGCAAGAGGACCGAATCAGCAGCAAGCGCCTCGGGCAGGATGCTCCCAAAAGAAGGAGGTTCCACATGACGAGATTTCCAGTTTTGATGGCAATCGTCAGCGTGACTGTCTTGGCCGCGCCTCTCGCCGGTGCTGAGCTCCGGCCCGATCTGGGCAACACAGAAACCACAATGCAGGCGGCCAGGGCCGCAGAAGAAAAGGGCGATCTGGCTCGCATTCATAATGACCTTGAGGCAGCCCTGGTCAGTTACGAGAGGGCAATTCGACTCGACCCGCAAAACTCATCGCTCTATAACAAGCTGGGAATTGTCGAGTTCAAACTGGGCGAACGGGATCCAGCGGGCAGGAGCTTTAACCAGTCGCTCAAATACGACTCTCGCAACACGCTGGCCATGAACAATCTGGGCGCCCTGTATGACGTCGAGGGCAAGTACAAACGCGCGCTCCGCTACCTGAAGCAGGCGCTCGCCCTGGACGAAACGAGCGCCTCTGCGCATGTGAATATGGCTGAGGCCTGGATGGGACTCAAGCGGGTCGACCGCGCGATGACCGAGTACTCGCGCGCTCTCGAACTGGACCCCGACATTTTCGGCGTCAATGAGAATGGCGTCATGGCCCAGGTGCGCACCCCGGAGCAGCAGGCGCGCATCGACTTCCTGCTCGCCAAAGCCTACATAAGGCGCGGCAATATCGAAGGCGCACTGGACTTCCTGCAACGGGCAAAGAATGGGCGATACCCCAATTTGGGCGACGTATATACCGACCAGGAGTTTGCGGCTCTGTGGACAGATCCGCGGCTGGCCAAGATCGTGAAGCGGTAATCGGCTTCCCTTTCCCGCTTTTGAGCGCCGCGCAACCTGGAAGGCGACTGTTTGAGCGCGGCGCTCCCTTTTTCTTATCCGCGAAAACCGTTGTCTTGTTCCCTCGTGTCCTTGTTCATTCGCTCCCTGCCTTACCGGTACACCTCGGGAATAAAGTTCTGCTCGCTCATGGGCGGCCGCACGTACTTCGACTTGACGAGCTTGGGCAGGGCCAGCGGCTCGGGCGTCAGGTCGCGATAGGAAATGAGCGAAAGCAGGTGGCGAATCACGTTGAGCCGGGCGCACTTTTTGTCTTCGGCGTTCACCACGTACCACGGAACATGTTTTGTATCGGTCACGGCAAACATCTCGTCCTTGGCGCGCGAGTAATCGGCCCAATGCTTGCGCGACTCAAGGTCCATCGGGCTCAGCTTCCATCGCTTGGTGGGCTTGTCCATGCGGTCCTGGAATCGCCGCTCCTGCTCCTCGTCGCTCACGCTGAACCAGTACTTGATCAGGATGATCCCTGCCCGCACCAGCATGCGCTCAAATTCCGGACAGCTCTGCATGAAGTCGGCGTATTCGTGTTCCGTGCAAAAGCCCATCACCCGCTCAACTCCGGCGCGGTTGTACCAGCTGCGGTCAAACAACACCATCTCGCCGGCTGCGGGCAGGTGGGTCACATAGCGCTGGAAGTACCATTGGGTCTTCTCGCGCTCAGTGGGCGTGCCCAGAGCAACCACCCGGCACACGCGGGGATTCAGCGACTCGGTAATCCGCTTGATGGCTCCGCCCTTGCCCGCCGCATCGCGCCCCTCAAACAGCACCACCACCCGCAGCCCTTCGTGCTTGATCCACTCCTGCAGCTTCACCAGCTCTATCTGCAGCCGCCGCAGTTCCTTTTCGTATTCGCAGTCTTTGCCAAGGTGTAGCGTCTTCACTTCGTCGGCCGCATGATTCGCAACCTCGATTCCCTGCCCTTCAACATGCTTGTGACTGTGTTTGTCTTTGTTTTTGCCTGCCATGCTCGATCTCCTGACAGATTAGACTCCGGCGCGCTGCGACAGCGTCTCGATTTCTGCACGCGGTATCCCTACGCGCACTCACGAGGCGGCAGACCAGGCCCGAATCGGGCTGCAAACGGTGACTACCGTCCACCGGAGAGAGGGATACACTTTCATCCCCATCCGCCCATTTCCTCTATCGGACGTGTACGCCGGATTGTTGAGTCAATTACGGTTGCAAGTGTAGACCCATCCGGCCGTCTGGGCCAGCCTTTTCAGTAGAGAATCCCGGCCAGGTCCGGAAATCCTCAGCAGTTGCGAAGTACACGCACGATCGGGAGCATCCCTTTGGGCGGAGCCGTGCTCTCAACCAGGGACGCCGGGGCTTTGTGTTTCGATTGCGAATGAGAAGCCGAAGCTGGTATGGCGCGTGACGGCCTACTTTAATTCGCCGGCTTCCGGTGCTACCGGCTCCACGCGGACCTTTGCGATACGCCGCGCATCCATGGCTGCCACGGTCATTCGCCGGCCCCCGTAGACCACCGATTCGCCCACCTGGGGAATGTGGCCGAGTTGTACGAGCATGAATCCGGCGAGGGTCTCCACGCCGCCCTCGCGCGGCAGGTCCCAGTGCATTTGAGTCTCAAGGTCGCGCAGGTTCACACCGCCATCCATCACCACGGCGCCGCCGGCGTTGCTCAGCAATGGGAGAGCGGGCGCGTCGAACTCGTCCTCGAACTCGCCGGTCAGCTGCTCCACGGCATCTTCGGCCGTCACCAGGCCCACAATCGAGCCGTACTCGTCCACGGCGACGGCAAGGAACCTGCGCTTCTGCTGGAACTCGCGGATGAGATCCAGCACTGTCTTGGTCTCGGGAACCACAAGAATCTCGCGCATAATCTGGGCGAGCCGCAGCTCAACCCGCGGCGTGCCTTGTTGCGCGCCCCCGGCGCGAAAGTAAAGCAGCCGCAGCAGGTCGCGTGCGTAGACCACGCCGACAATGTGTTCCGGTCCGCGCGTCTCGTCGTAAACGGGAATCCGCGAGTGGTGATGTTTGATGACCCGCGCGCACGCCTCTTCCAGCGGCATGTTTGAAGGCAGGGAGAAGATTTTCTGGCGCGGGGTCATGATTTCGCGCACCGGTACTTCGTCGAGTTCGACGGCGTGATGGATCAATGTCTCCTGGAAGGGCGGCAGAATCCCCATGCGCCGCGCAGCCGTGGCAATGAACTTGAGCTCCTCGGCCGAATGAACCTCGGCGCGTTCGGTCATGGGAATGTCAAAGCCGCGCAAAACTGCCGCAGCCGAGCCGCGAAGCAAGCGCACTGCAGGCCGTACGATGGCCATGAATACCAGCATCGGCGGAGCCACGGCTATGGCCAGGGCGTCGGCCCGGCGCAGCGCCAGCGACTTGGGCACCAGTTCGCCAACGACCACGTGAAAATAGGTGATGGTGGCAAAGCCCAGTACAACCGCCAGCAAATGCCCGTAGAGCTGTGCGTGGGGCAGCGCGCCAAACCACGGCATGAACAGCGCGATGGCCAGCGGCTCGCCGAGCCAGCCCAGGGCCAGCGAGCAGAGAGTGACGCCGAGTTGCACGGCGGGCAGCAAGTCGTCGATGCCCTGCTGCAGACGACGAACGGCGCGCGCGCCGGGGACCTGCGCCTCAAATAATTGCTCAATGCGCGTCTCGCGAACTGAGACTAGCGCGAACTCAGCGGCCACAAAAAAGGCGTTGGCCAGGATGAGCATGGCCACGGCAAACGTCTTGAGCAGCGAAAGCCCCTGCATACGGTGGAGAGAATAGCACCTCGGACGGGAGAGACAGGATTAAGCGGAATGCGGCGCAGCCTGACGATTAACAAGATTCCCAGACGGGCTTTCGAATTGGACCCTTGTCTTGCATCCAGCAACTACCGCTTTATGAGAGCAGCGGCTCAGATTCAGGCGGTTTGGCGAGGTGACGAAGGCGGCGTTAAATGCTCTTAAGTGGCTTTAAGTGGCCCTTAATTGAGCTTAAGTTGGGGTTGCATTGCGCATTTTGAGGCCATCTTTAGTAACTGAGTGGTAGTAAGCCGTTTTGGCAGATGGTTTGTTTTCATCGTGTTATGCAATCTGGCTCCTTTGGAAAGATACCCCCGGGGGGTTAGGGGGGGGGTATCTATTCTCGCAAGTTGTGGATCATGCCGCGTGGTCGTGGGTCGCTCATAAGAACAGTGTGCGCCTGAAGGGGGAAATTAAATGCAATGGTGCTGGTGATGGATTAATGGTGCCACCCATTCCAGAGACATGCTGCCGCGAGGTCCGTTCCGATAAACCGAAGGGCAGTCGCCGGGGGCGGAGGGGTTCTGTTAATACAAATCCATTTGCTGATAAATGGTTGCCGGAATGGCGTCTATCCGTCAGCAATGGCTGGAAGCGTCACATCTCAATGCCAAACTGGTTGTCTTGCCAGTGCCTTGAAAATCGTTCCCTTATTCGCAGTGGATTCCAAACCGGACGAATTCGGGTCTGGGTTACGCTCATCAATGTTCCATCGTGGATTGTCATTGTCGTTAGTCTGGAATTAGGTCGAAAGCTCTCCACAGAATCTGCGCGAAGCGGAAACTTGCAGTTTGCCCGCGTCACCCGATTGAGGGAATTGCAAAAGGATCGTAAGAATGGCCGTGGTCTTCGATTCTCGCCCTTTCAGCCTGCAGCGCCATCCGAAGTGTCTGATTTGTCATCAGGAGGTCACACACCCACTCCTCCAGGTGCGCCACTTTTGCTTGCCAGTCTTCCTTAGGTCCTTCCTGTTCACTTACGAGTGCGGTCATCCGGTTCATGGCGTTCTCCTTTTCGCGAAGCGTCTGTTTTCGATCGACTTCACTATTGAATGCGGAGACCAGTGGCAATTCGTGCCAAACTTTTTGAGGATGAATCTCTCCAGCGACTTGGACACTGAACCCCCGCCAGGCCAGGATCATCGAACCGCGTTATTTCGGCGGCCTCTCGCTCGAAGATGCCGCCGCAGTGCTGGAGACCTCTCCGCGCACCGCCAAGCGCGATTGGGCGCTGGCGCGGCTGTGGCCGTTCAAGCAGATGAACCGCGGGCCGATCGAGACGCTGTGAAAGGGCAGTGTTTTGCGGTAGCTCAGGATGCGTCTTCCAATACAAACCGGCCCGGAGGAGAGGTTCTCCGGGCCGCCCTCTTGGTTAGCCTGTTTCGCAAAGCAATCATTTTAGGCATACTGCCGGTTGCAGGTGGTCTTACTGCGGTGGGGACGCAGTACCGCTAATCTCACCCGCATTGCAGCCGCCATAGACATCGGTAACCTTGTACGTAAATGTCTTCTCGACGTCGCAACTATCACCCTGTGTGTAAAGTGTCGCACCGGCGGCATGATTCGAGCACACGTTTGGGCCGAATGTGACATTAAACAATGGATCTTTAGATCCGGGCGGCGGAAGTTGCCCTTGGAACTCGAAGATCACGGTGTTTGCTGTGGCGTTAGCTGGGTATGCAGCCGGATTGTCTCCAGCGCAATATATAGTTACTTCCTGCGTAGTTGGAGTCGTTTGCCCGGCTGCCACATTTGCCGTGTTAGTCCCCGACTGGTTTGATCCGTCCGACCCAACGCATGCTGTGCACGGTCCGACGTGCAATGGGTAATCCCCCGGGGTGGGGAGCTTGGGGTCGCTTTTATCGCTTTTATCGCGGGGATCGATATAGCTGTAGCTATAGTTCCCGGTGAATTCTGTCCTCACGTGGCAGACGATGTCAGTTTTGCCGTCGCTGTTCACCAGGTTATCGGTGGATTTACATGGGTTGAGGGGGAAAAAACTAATTTGAAATCGTTGGCCCGAAGCGACCCAATGAAGTACGTCGCCGGCTTCTACATAGCTGGGCTGGAGGCCTGGCGGGGCTTTGAATGGTATTCTGGCTGGCTTGGGGCAGCCCGTTAACATGCACAGACCAAGGCTAAACACGATGCGGGCAAGTCTATCGAGTTTCACGTTTGTCCCTCCTGGAAATCCTGTTAGGTTACGCTTTGCCACCTGGGTTGGTTGGCAGGAGCTTGCGGTAGCGCGGATCGTGTTGAAGCGATCGCAAATCCGGAGCGGATGATACCTGAAAATCCGTTGCACCCTTAAGAAAGCACGTCTTGAGAACAGCCAGGGCATCGTCCCGGCGTCCTAGAAGTTCCAGAACTCTCGCCTTAGCGAGCTGTGAATCGATATCGCCAGCGCCAAGGGTCTCTGCCTTCTTGATCAGCGAAAGAGCGTCCTGCGGCCTCCCCGATTTAACTTGATAGAGCGCTAGTTGCATCCAGGAAGCACCATCGGAGGAGTCTGTGCGAAGGCGATTTTCGACGGCCGAAGCAGCCTTGTTATAGGCCTCTTTTGCCGCATTCTGGTGGCCAGGTAACGACGAATAGCAGTCTCCAAGTTCCAGCCAATTCCAATCGTCGGCCGGGTCGAGAACCACGGCTTTTTGCGCAAATGGCAGTGCGTCGGTGGCTTTTCCTTGGGCACGAAGTGCAGCAGAGATGTTGGACGCTGCCAATGCATTCGGCTTCAGCGCGAGGCTCTTCTTCAGGTATTCGACAGCTTCAGAAAAGTGCCCTAGCTGCATATAAACGGTTCCGAGGTTGCTAAATGCCATCGAGCTGCCGGGGGCGGCAACACAAGCTGATCGGAACTGATCGATCGCATCTGAGTATTTTCCCTGGCTATTCAGGGCGAAGCCGAGTTCGTTATAGGCAACCCAGTAATTTGGACGCAGGGTCAGCACCCTTCGCAAGGTCCGCTCAGCGTCTTGCCAGCGGTTGAGCTTGCTGTAGAGTTGGGCCTCCCAGACCAGCGTTTTTGGGTCAGAGGGATCGAGCGCAAGCGCCCTACTAAACTCCTTTAACGCACCCTGGTCGTCTCCCGTCTGCTGGAGGACCGCCGCCATGGCGGCGTGGCTGTCGACCAGGTTCGGATTCAGCGCCAGGGACGCGGCGCAGTTTCTGCGCGCAAGATCAAGAGCAGCGGGATCGTGTAGAACTGCGGCTAAGCGGCAATAGGCTACCCCCAGCTTTGCATAGGCGACGGCATAGCGGGGGTCCAAATCGACGGCCTGTTTGTATTTTTCAATCGCGGGCTCGAGCCCTGTGTCATTGGGCTGTTTCATCAGGCTCTCGGCGGATTGGAAGGCAGTGAACGCGGAGGCAGACTGGGTACCTGGTCCGGCAGAAGCGAGGCTGGCCGCTTGCTTACGAGAGAGGCTGAGAAGAGTTGTTGCAGCTTCGACGGCCTTTTGTGGCAATAAGGTTACAGCAGAGACGCTAATCTCGGCAGTTTGTTCGCGAAGCAAATGTCCGGAAACCGGATCGATTAACCGCAAAAGCAATTTGAAATGGCTGGAACCTGGCAAAACAGAGGCAGCCAAGACGAGGTTCGCGCCCAGGGAATCGCAAATATCCTTGAGCTGGCTCGTTTCCGCCAGTTGTGCGCCCACGTCCTCGGGTGAGATCACGAAGAGGTCGCGGTCGACGGACTCGAATCGCGAGAGCTCGCTCTTGATTGCGGTCAGCGCTCCGTTCAGCATCGGGGTCAGTTGCGCGTCCGAGGTCTTTGGCCAATCCATGAGCGCCACAAAGCGCTTGGAGGGCAAGGGCTCAAGCCAATCTATCAATCTGTCCCGCTCCAGCCACGCTCCTCCAGCCACGGCCGCGCATCCGGTTGCGGTGAACGCGATCATCCTTCTCCGCGTCAGAAAGGGAGAACTGCCAGGATTGACGATGCGTTCACCGGGCGCCCCCGCCAGCGACTGAAGTGCGGATGGGATATCTTTGAAGCGCCGATCCAGATTTGGCTCCAGACACCCACGGAGCAGTTGCCGCCACGGCGGCGGGAAACCCTGAGTCACAGCTTCTACGGAAGAATCCGTAGTGGGATGCAACGATAGCTGAGGCAAATGACCTGTCAGCACCTGATAGGTAACAACGCCAAAGCTGAAAACATCGCTGGCCTTCGATGGCGCCCCGCCGAAGAAGAGTTCCGGCGCCACATAGCCGGGCGTGCCGGCGACCCCGCCTACTGTTAGCGCGGTGGTGTCGCTCAATGCTGCGCGAGCCAGGCCAAAGTCAGTCACGCATGCGTAGACATTTTCCCCGAAGCCATGGAGGATGATGTTGGCCGCTTTGATATCCCGATGAAGAATGCCGGCGTCGTGGGCGGCGGAAAGTCCGGCCCCAACCTGCCTGACGATCAGGGAGGCTTCAGGATCAACCAATGGGCCGGTCCGAGCAAGCCTGGCGGTCAGGGTTTCCCCTGCCAGAAGCTTCATCGTCAGGAAGGTGACACGGCCTTCGGGCCGCTTCCAGTGGAAGATGTCATAAATAGGACAAAGATTGGGGTGGACGACCTTGCGTGCGTTGAGCACTTCCCGCTCGAATCGTTCTTGCATGAGCGGGTCTGCCGCATAATGCGAGAGAACAGTCTTAAGCGCGACATGGACGCCTTGCAACTGGCGATCCTCGACCTCGTATACTTCGCCCATGCCTCCTTTTGAGATGAATCGAATTACTGCAAAGCGATCGCAAAGGATTTCTCCTGGGTTGAACTGCGGAGTGTACGACCGCCGACTTAATCTTTGGTCCGACGCGAAACCCTTACCCTGTGCGCTAGCCGGTTCACTCTGTATATCTTCAAGGGGCAGTCGATCGAAGAGCGGGCGCTCTAAAAAACTCCCGGCTAGTTCGTCTTCTTTCAGCAGGTTCTCCACCCGCTCTCTGAGTTCAGGGGAGTAACCACACACAGACTGCAAGTAGGCCGCTCGCTCACTTGGGTCGAGACCCAGCACTTCCTCGAAGATCTGGCCGGCAAGTTCCTGCAGGTCTTCCATGAGGCTTCTTCCAATCAACTACGTCGCCTTGCAGAAAAGGGGAATTGGCGATATCTGGAAACTTTGTGACTTGGGGTCGGTAGCCCGCAAAGGGGCTTAATGAATCTGAGCTTACTCGAAAAACAAGGGATTGCAATGACCTTTTCTCGCAAACTTCCGCGCTGGCAGACTGAATATAGGCAGACCGAACGGCACTGCGGGGGGCGCGAGCAGGTCGCGCCATTCCCGTTACACTGGAACCATGGTTCACGTTTTGCGGCCTATCCCGGTTGAGCAGCTCAAGCTGCTGGTTTTCGACCTCGACGGCACCCTAATCGACTCCGCGCAGGACCTGTGCAACAGCGTAAACGCAGCGCTGGAGCAGTTTCATCTGAATCCCCTGCCCGACCCGGTAATCGCCAGCCTTGTGGGCAACGGCGCGCCCTTGTTGATACGACGCTCGCTGGCCATGGCCGGCAACACCACGCTTGAAGCAGTCGACCAGGAACTCTTTGACAAGAGCTACCAGTTCTTTTTGCAGTATTACCGCGAACACAAACTCGACTTTACCTACGCCTACGAAGGAGTGCTTGAGGCGCTGAAGGCCCTGCACGAACTGCACGAAGGTCCGACAGCGGTAACGCGGAAAATGGCGGTATTGACCAACAAGCCGGTGCGTCCGGCGCGGGGCATCTGCGAGGGGTTGGGCTTGGCGGACTACTTCGTCCATATCTATGGCGGCGACAGCTTCCCGGTGAAAAAGCCCGACCCGATGGGGCTCCGGTCGCTGATGGAAGAGGTGGGCGCAAAACCTGAAGAAACCGCCATGATTGGCGACAGCAAGGTGGACGTGCAGACGGCGCGAAATGCGAGCGCGTGGGCGATCGGTTGCGTCTTTGGATTTGGCCCGCAAAACCTGATGGAGGTTCCTCCCGACATCCTGGTGGACCGGGCTTCAGACTGGACGGCGGCCCTGACACCTGCGAGAATCTCAATGTAGCCCTTTGAGTGTCTCTTCTTGCGCGTACAAGCCGGCGGAGGGTTGTTAGCGTTTTCATCCGCGGCTCAAATGATTTCAAATAGGACACAGAGAGGCTCCGCTCGAACGCGCCAGAGCTTGAAAAGAAAAGGCGCGCGATCTAATGGCCAGTGCGTGACCGGGCTCCGGGGATGCTTTACCCGCGGGCAACGGAAAGGCTCTCGCGCAGGACTGAGAGCCCAGCAAGCCGATACTTGTACTTTGTCACACTGTTGTTGCCTGAGGTTTCTGATGCGTTCTTTTGTTTCTGGCCTTGCCCTTTTCCTGCTGGCTTCGATTACGGCGCTGGCCTGCGCAACAACCACTCCCACTCCCCCGCAAAGCCCTGCGCTCAGCGGTGTGGTCTCTGCATCCAACGGAGCTGTCATTCCCGGTGCGGAAATCGACCTTGTCGATTCGACCGGCACGACGATCGGCAAATTCCAGTCCGCTGACGACGGCACCTTTCAGGTGACCGCTCCTCACCCAGGCTCTTACACGCTGGTGGTGAGCGCTAACGGCTTCAAAACCGTTCAAACCGCGGTAACCATCTCCGCTCCTGGAGCGTCCGCCGTTTCCACCAAGGCCGCGGTCAAGCTCGCCGCGCCCACGCGCATCGTCATGCCGGTAGCGCCCGCGGCCACCAACATTGTGGTCAACGCCGAAAACAGCGTGGATCTGACTTCGACCGATGAGAATCACGACTCTTCCGTGTTGACCGCAAGCGACTTGAAGTCTCTGCCCATTTTCGACAACGATTTTGTGGGCGCCATGGGCGCATTTCTCGACTCCGACGTTGCAGCTACGGGCGGCAGCGGCCTGATGGTGGATGGCGTCGAGGCCAATCGCGTGACTGTCTCCGCCTCTGCCGTGCAGGAGGTTCACATCAACCAGGATCCATATTCTGCCCGCTACTACTATCCCGGCCGCGGCCAGATGGAGATCATCACCAAGTCGGCCGCCGATGCCTATCATGGCGAGTTCAACTTCTACTTCCGCGACTCGGCGTTGAACGCGCAGAACGCACTGGCGCCGTCGAAGCCATTCGAGCAGCGCCGCATCTACGAGGGCAGCACGACTGGCCCCATTCCCCACTCGAAGAACTCCGGATTTCTGGTCTCGTTCAATCGCGCCGAGGAAGACTTGAATTCGGTGGTCAGCGCAAGTATCGTGCCCACGCCCTCGAATCCATCCGGCGCATTCAACGCCAATGTGCCCGCGCCCACGCGCGACACCGAGTTCAGCGTGCGCGCTTCGCATCAGTTCGGGACGAACTCGGCGTATGCGCAATACAGCTATCAGGACTGGACCGGGCAGAACCAGGGCGTTGGCGGTCAGACGCTGGCTGCGGCCGGATATAGCAGCCGATACCGTGAAGACGACTTCGTGGTCCACGTTGACTCGGCGCTCTCAGCCACCACCCTTAACCAGATTTCGCTGGTTGCCGAACACGATGGCAGCCGCAACCGGAACGTTGCCGAGGTGCCACGCATAAGCCTGCCTGGGTATTTCCTTTCCGGCTCTGCGCAGAATGACTCGTACGGAACGGAATACAACGCGCGGCTCTCAGACATCGTGACCTGGACCCATGGTCGCAACCTGGTGAAGTACGGCATCGGCATTCCGCACATGAGTCGCCGCGCCTTCGACGACGAGACCAACGAGCTGGGCAGCTACACCTTCGGTCCCACTCTCGCCGCCGACGGAGTGACCGTCCTCGAGACTTCGCTTCAGAATTACACCGCGAATCTGCCCTCGGCCTACTCGCAGAACACCGGAGATACGCACTTCATCTACCACCAGCAGGAACTGGGCGCATTTGTTCAGGATCAGATCAAAATCAACGATCGTTTTGCGATAAATCCGGGCCTGCGCTACGACTGGCAGAACTTCCTGGCTGCACGCCGGCTTGGCTTTTCGCCGCGGGTGTCGTTTGCCTGGGTTCTCGATCCAGACGCCAAGATGATTGTGCGGGGCGGCGGCGGCATTTATTACGACCGGTTCGGCGGCGGGCCGCTGCTCGATCTGGTGCGCTACCGGAATGCGCGCCGGCGCTCCATTGTGCTCTCGTTCAACCCGGCATCGCTGCCGCAAACCGGCTGCATACCGATCACCGATTGCGTGGCCCTCACGGCTCAGCCACCCAATATCGTCGAACTGGAGCCGAACGCCAGAATCCCCTACCAGATTCAGTATGGCCTCTCGATTGAGCGCCAGCTGGGCGAAAAGGCCACTGGGATTATCAGCGTCTACTCCATGCGCGGCATCGACATGTTCCGCTCGGTCGACATGAACGCGCCCACACCTGAGTCCGGCTATGCCGTTCGTCCGAATCCCGATTGCGGGCGCATCCGCCAGATGCAGCCCGCCGGGTTCTATGTTGGCAACGGTTTCGACATCTCCTACCGGGGACGTTGGAACAAGTACTTTACCGGCTTTGGCCGCTACACCTGGTCGCACTATGAAGCCAATACCGGGGGCCTATGGTGGTATCCGCAGAACCAGTACGACCCGGGCGACGAGTGGTCCAATTCAAACTGGGACCGTCGCCAGCGTATGGGCATGTACGCCATCTTTGACCAGAAGAGCCTGCTGAACCTCGCGGCGGGCATCTTTGCCAACACCGGCGCTCCCTGGACCATCCTTACCGGAACCGACCCGTACGGTGATGGTCTGTTCAATGCCCGACCCGATGGTGTGGGCCGCAATACCGAGACCGGTCCCGGTTATGTCGACCTGGACTTGCGCTGGGGCCACGACTTCGCCATTACCGCGAACAAGGCCGACGAGGCCCCGCGCCTTGGATTTTCGGCCAGCGCCTATAACGTGGTGAACCACGTCAACGGCCAGGGAATCGACACGATTGAAACCTCCAGCTCTTTCGGCGAGATCACCAGCGTAGCCCCTCCCCGCCGAATCCAACTGGCCATGCGATTCCAGTTCTGACCCACCCCCCGCGCCCCGGCGAAAATTCTTTTGCCGCCGTGGAACCAGTCCCCATCCGGGCGCGTATAGTGAGTTCAAATGCCGGGGAAATTGACCATCCTCGCCGCTCTTTTGATCGCCTCTGCGACCCTCGCAGCTGGCTCTGCGCCCGCGCGCGCCAATGACGACGCCGTTACGTTCTTCGGCAACATTAACGTCACGCCGGATACGCCGGTCCACGACGCAGTCTGCTTCTTTTGCAGCATTCGCGTCGAGGGCAAAGTCAATCACGACATGGTTGTCTTTTTCGGCAGTGTCCGCCTTAACGGGCAGGTGGGGCACGACTCGGTGAGCTTCTTCAGCAGCGTCCGCGCCGGCGACAATTCCGCGATTGGCCATGACATGGTGAATTTCTTCACGGACACCCATCTGGGCGAGAACGTGAGCGTCGGGCATGATTTCGTGTCGATGCTGGGCGCAGTCCATGCTCCTCAATCCATTGCCGTTGGTCATGATCGAATCCAGTTTCCGGGCTTGATCGTTTCCATCCCGGGTGTCGTGATCCTTGCGATTGTTATTGTCATCATCAGCGAACGCCGGTACCATCGCCGCCGGATGATGATGCAGGGCTACCCGTTTCCGCCCGGGCCGTAGGCGATTCGCACGCCGGCGCGCTACCCTCGATACGTGAGTGTCTCTCCACCAACCAAATTGCTTCGCATCGTGATTCCCGGCGGCAGCGGCCAGGTGGGCAGCATGCTGGCCGGTTTCTTTCAAGAGCGCGGCCATCACGTCACCGTGCTCACCCGCGGACCTTACACGGCAAACTGGCAAACCGTGCACTGGGACGGCATCAATCCCGGCGAGTGGGTGGAGGCGCTTGAGGGCGCCGACGTTGTGATCCATCTCTCGGGACGCAGCGTAAACTGCCGCGCGACCAGCCGCAACAAACGCGAACTTTACGACTCGCGCATCGGGCCGACGCGGCTGCTGGGCCGCGTAATCGCCGGAATGGCCAACCCGCCGCGCCTTTGGATGAATGCCTCGTCGGCGACGATCTACCGTCACGCGCTTGACCGTGCGATGGACGAGGCGACAGGCGATATCGGCGGCGGGGAGATGATTTCGAAGCGGCGGAGGGCGCCGCAAAAATGGAACTGGACGGTCAGTCTCGTCGAGAATTGGGAGGCGGCGCTGTACGAATCGGCAACCCCATATACCCGGCGCATTGCGATGCGGACTTCGCTCGTCTTCAGCCCCACGCCGGGCAACATCTTTGCCGTGCTCTCGAACCTGGTGCGCTTCGGCCTCGGCGGTGCGCAGGGCAACGGGTGGCAATATGTCTCGTGGATGCACGAGGCTGATTATGCGCGCGCGGTTGAGTTTCTGATCGAGCACGAAGAGTTCGAAGGGCCGGTAAACCTGGCCGCGCCGAATCCGACTCCCAACCGCGAGTTCATGGCCGCGTTGCGCGATGCCTGGGATATGCCGAACGGACTGCCGGCACCCGCCCCGCTGATTGCGCTGGGCGCTATTTTTTTGCGCACCGAGCCGGAACTGGTGCTCAAAAGCCGGCGCGTGGTCCCCGGCCGGCTGATGGATGCGGGATTCGAATTTGACTTTCCCGAGTGGCCCGAGGCTGCGACCGATCTCGTCAATCGGTGGCGCCAGCGCAACACGTGATCCGCACCCGAAAGCGAAGAACGTTCATTCAAGGAGCATCGTAGAAATCGACATTTCGAAAAGGAATCATCGGTGCACTTTTATTGCGCCACCACCGCCGTATAGGCCGCCAGTTGCGGAATGGTGACTTGCACCTGGCCGTTGGCGTAGGTGAATGGAACGGTGGTGTCTGCGGATGCATCGGGTGAGACGAGCGTGACAGTCGTTGGAGCGGCGGCGAGTGGAAATGAGACTGCCACCGCGGATTGCGTTTGAAAACCTGCTGCATAGTTGTGATTGATGAGGTGCGCAACCGTGCGTCCATCGCTCAACTGGGTCAGATTGCTGCTGACGTTCGGCGCGGAGACGGTTACGGTCGCCGCGAGATTCTGTGCATTCTGATAAAGCGCAGCATGTGCCGGAGCCTCGTAAAACGCCGCACTCTGGTCGAAGTAGGGCATCAACCCAAGCTCCGTCGCCGTCGGATCGCCGATCGTGTCTTCGAGATGCATGGCCAGGTTCACTCCTACTGCCAGCGCCTCCGGCACGTACATGCGCCAATAGTCCTGGTACTCTGAAGACGGCAGCGAAAGATAACGGCTCATCGGGCCGGAGGGCCAATCGAGGAACTCCGAGACCGGAACAATGCGTCCCGCCACCGTCTCAGAGCGCTGCTTCGTGGTTAGAAAAGCCTGCATCAGCGACTGTGTTCCGTTGAGGTCTTCGCCGGCGGTCAGCGGGCAATAGTCCACATCCGTCCCGCCCGGCCCGTCGTCGTTGAAGTCGTTGATGCCCTTGGCCTGAAAATCCACAAACGGAAGAACTCCGTTGGCCGTAATGTAGATTTCTTTCCCATATTTCTGGCGAGCGTAGGTTCGGACTTGGAGCACGATGTCCTGCCAGTAGACCAGGTACAGATAGGTGTTGGTGAATGTTCCGTTCTGCGGTAGAGGATGGTAGTCGTCGGTAACGCCCCACTCCGCAGCCAACGGGTTGCTCGACGTCAGCGGATTGGTGTCCCAGCCGTTCCGCGCAAGGTATCCGCGATAGTTGAAGGCGCGCCCCGCAACCGATGATGCAGCCGAGCAATTCAGGTTGTCTGCTGCTGTAATGCCGAATTGCGATTGCCACTGCGCTGCGGTCAGGTTGGGATACTTGGCGCAGAGAAAGCCGCCGAAATCGGCCACGTCCGCATCGTCGAATCCATTGTTGTAATCGTACGAGAGGCCATCGTAGCTCCCGCCCACCTCATCGAAGAACAGCCCGTCTACGCCTCCGTCGATTTGAATTTCGCCGATGCCAATGATGTATTGCCGATACGCGGGCGAAGCAATGCTGCCGCGATAAAAGCCCTGAGGAGGAGGCAGAAACACCGGTTGCCCATCGGCATTGCAGGAGACGACGGCGTTGAAGTCTGCGGGCGCCGGAAACTCGTCGGGGAAAAGCACGGTCGCCGTGGTCCCGCCGATGAACTCGATTCCTGCAGCCTCGGCCTGCGCGGGATAGCCGAAGTTGTAATCTGAGGCATGCGTGCCGCTGGTGTCCCATCGCGCCCACGCGCGCGGCACTACGTTGGGCACCATCTCAAGCACCTGTGGATCGCCCGGGCCGCTTAGGTTACCCTCCTGGCTGAAAGCGAAGACCGTCCAGCCTGCAGTTGAACCTGTACCGTAGACGGCGGGATTGATGGCGATCTGCTGGTAGGTACCGCTGCCAACCGCGGGATTGGTCGGGGCTGGAGTTGCGCAGGCTGTTTGGGCGGCAATGACGATAAAGTTCTGGGTTACGGTTGGCGCTGCCATCCAGGCGGTGTCGCCGGGTTGGCTCGCCTGCAGTGTGCAGGTTCCTGCAGCGTTGAGCATGGCTGTAGCGCCGGTAACGGTGCAGACGACTGGAGTGGTTGATGCGAAACTGACGGCGAGTCCCGAAGTGGCTGTCGCCGTCAGGTTGATGGATGCGCCGGCAGTTTGGGTTGCGATCGCCGCGAAGGTGATGCTCTGGGTTTGCGGACCCTGGTTTTGCGGGGATGATGAGCTGCCGCAGCCGGCCAGGAAAACCACGCATAGAAGCAATGTGCTGCAAGCTCGTGCGAGAGCCTGAGACACGTCCTTTGGTACATTCCTTTTCGCCATGGCGGTCTATTCTCTGCCCCGCTGCGTTGCGCAGCTCACTTCGGCGTAGTGTTCGTCACCGGCAAGTCCCAGTGGCCGAGCAGGATTTCGAAGCGGCGCTGCTCCTCGCGCTTGTAGGTCTCCTGGTCTGGCCATAGCTGCTTGATGAAGGCCTCTTCGTCCGGATTTGATGTAGTGGCGACGGTCGAGTCCTTGTAGGTGATGGTTACGCGGTAGTCCCAGCGGCCGTCTTCAGTGGTGTGGTACGCCGGCGACTCGATTTTGAGCGCGGTGATTCTGCCGGTCGACTCGATCTTCTTGAGCAGCGGCCAGTGATTCTTGAGGAAGAGGCCGAGGAACTCCTGCTGATGGCCCCACTGGCACTTGTAGTAGTACTCGATGGTGTAGGGCTGGCCCGCGGAGCTTTGGGGCGGCGCGCCCTGCGCATGAAGCGGGTCGGTAAGCGTCGCGGCAAAGACCAGTGCGAGTGTTGCAAGAAGAAACCTGCGCATGATGCCTCCATGATTCGAGAGATGGAAGCATTGTAGCGTTAGGAGCGTGAATTTGCGCGGTGTTTATACCCGTTTGGCTTGGGCCCCGAGTTTGGGATTTGCCAAGCGTGCGTCCGGGAAAGCTCAGCCCGTCCGGTATGGCCGGATGTTGCTGCGCAGCCAGGCGGCGAAGTCAGCCTCAGTCATTGAGCCGTCGGCGACGGCGAGCATCGCCATAACACCGTCGCGATCGCTGGAGAAGAGCTCATATCCGTTCTTGAGCAGAAAAATTTCGGCAACCACCCACGCCGCTCGTTTGTTTCCATCCCGGAACGGATGATTGCGGGCAATACCGAAGGCATAGGCTGCGGCGAGATCGGCGATGTCCGGGTTGCCGTATGCAGCGAGGTTTTGCGGTCGGGCCAGTGCCGACAGCAGTAGAGATTCCTCCCGCATCCCCGGCATGCCTCCATGTTCCGCGATCTGCTCGTCATGAATGGCGAGGACCGAGCGTTCCCCGATCCATCGCCAGCCTGGTGCGTTCATTTCGCAAGCTCACGGAGCAGGTCTCTGCGCTTGCGCATGACCTTCCGAGCGAGAACAATGTCTTCCTCGAACTCCGAATCGTAGGGAGTGATGCGGAAGCCGTCGGGCGACTCGGTGAGGAAGAGCGAGTCGCCTTTTGAGACCTTGAGCCGCGCCAGCACCTCTTTGGGCAGGACAATTCCGGCAGAGCTGCCGATGGTAGTGACCTTGAGCTTGACCATGAGGACCTCTTATTTCAGATTATAACAACAATTAGAATGAGGGGTGAGGAGAATTCGGATAGACACGAGTCGACGGGAGCCTCTGTTGACAAAAAACGGCCCCCGTTTTTAGCGGGGGCCAAGTTGCCTTGGTTCTCTCGCGTTGCGAGAGCTTGGTTGGCGGCCTGACGGCGGGGGGACCGTCAGGGTGGACACGGAGCCTCGGGGGGGAGGATGACCGCGAGATTACGGTTGTTCCACCTTTGCTGAGGCGCCAGCGCTTTGGGGGGTCGCTGAGGCCCGGGCCGCCAAACTGTTTTCCATCAACCGGATGTGAACGGAGCTGGTTCTTACGCGCTCGGGCTTGGTGTCTTCATCGCCAGGCGTTGCGGCCTGTGCGTTGCCCAAAGCCACCGCGTGCAGCCGGTAAATGGGAATCTGATGTTCCTCGACAAGGTAGCGCTTGACTGTATCGTTAAGCCTTTCCGAGCTTTCGAGTCCTGCTGCGCCCGCTGCCAGGGAGTGCGCTTCCATTTCGAGGATGTAACCTTCGTGACCGGTCAGCCCCGCGGCAAGCTGGTCGAGCTTCTGCTTCGACTCGCTGCTCAGCACCGTTGAACCGTTGCGGAAGGAAACTTCGAAATCGGTGATCTGGTGATATTGATCGAGTCCGTTGACCGTGGTGTTCAGCTGGTCAACGCGGCCCGATGCCTGTTGAGCGGTGTTGTTTGCCGCCAGCGCCTGGGTGTTCGCTGTGGCCGCGGTCTGGTTGGCCTGGTCGGCGGAGGACTGAGCCTGGCGAATTCCCGCCTGGGCACGCTCATCTACGTCCTTGATGGCCTGGGCGTTGCGGGCGTTCACTTCGTCGAGCTCGGTGAGACGGTCATTAATTGGGTCAAGCTGCTTTTTCACCCACTTCTTGCGGGCAAACGGGTTCACACGTCCCCAGAACCCCTCCTTCGGCTGGTTCAGCGAGGGTTGAGCCTCGGGGGAGGGCTGCTGCTGCACCGCCGAGGGAGGGGTTGTCCGGGCGTCATTCCCTGTCTGCGACTGGAGCGCACAGACAGGGATTCCGATAGCTGAGGCCAGTAAGGCTATTGCACATTGCCGGGATATAGATACGAAAGCGCTATGACGAATCATATGTTTGTTTCCCTCTTCGAGGACGCTGCCTGCACAGGCCGTCCACAGGGTGAGCTTTATCTACTCGCCCATTCATGTGCAATGGCGGTGCCAAATACCCTCGCGGAGAGGCTGACAATTCAATCCTCAGAGAATGAACAGGTTAGACAGAATTAACCGCATGTAATCCACAATCGAACGCAGCGGGCAGACCCCTTCGACCGTGTAATTTCTTCACGGTCGGGTAGTTTCTACTGTGTAAGAGGAACCCGCCCAGGGTCAGACGGCTGCGTTGAGGAGATTTCGGCTGCCAGTTCCGCGGTCTCCGGCACAGCTTATTGGGATTCCACGTGGACGATTCGCACTTCGGGGTAGGCCCCGTCCCAGTCCAGGGCGACGGTGTCGAAGATAAGCCTGAAGTCGCGCCGATCGCCGGGCTTGAGGGGCGCGGCAGAGACTGGTTCCACATCGATGTATGGCTGACGCATCCGGATCAGCTTGAGCGGCTGGGTCTCGTTCTGCGCCACTTCGTGCGCAGGATCGCGGAACAGCACCTGGACGGTCACCCCAGTGACGGTGCGATTTCCGGTGTTGGCGATCTGGCCGTCGAGATAAGTCACTTTGCCGCCGGCCAGGTTGGCAGATTCGCTCATCGCCAGATTGCCAAGGGGCAGGTTGGCGGCGTAAGGGTCGAGTTGCGCCGAGATCGGGGTAACCTGCGGCGCGGTCTTGCCGTGCTCGAAGTACATGACCAGCCCGCCGGCGACGGCCAGCACAACAATGGCGGCAACCGCCAAGGGCAGCCAGTTACGCTCCGGCGGCGCTTCAGGGCGAACGAGTTGCGGACCTGCGCTCACGAGCGAGATTGTACACCGGAATGCTCCCCGTTGAGTTGCTACCGGATCACTCACGTTCGAATGTGAGGCCGGATATGGCGTTCTGATAAAAACGTGTGAATCTCTCGCGGATTTTGTGAAACCGGGATTCGCGGCGAGGCATCGGAGCGTCTAAGAAGGTAAAAAGCGCACAGCTTCAGCGAGACACCGGGGCGGCGTTACTGAATTTACCGCAAGGCATGGAAAGCAGGCCAGGAATGCACACCTCCCCTAAAAGTGGAACCGAGACACTGCCGGCGCCGGGCCGCTACGAGCCGCCTGAGCACTCGTCCATGCGCACATCAGAATGCGTGTATCAGAGTCTGACCCTCGCGGCCATGCTGCTTCTGCTGGCCAGCTTGTGGGTGTTCTGAAGGCAGGGATAAGGGGTCAGGGATAAGGGGTCAGTTTGTTCCGCTGCGGAACGAGGGTGATAGCGGCCGGCCAAAAGCGATCGCCGGGCACGACAAATCCAACCCTACTGGGTCGGGTTCCGGGCGCGGAACATGGCCGCAATGTGCCCGATAATCGTGGCAAACAGAATGCCTAAAAACACAAAAACCGGGTAGGGCTTGAAGCCGAGCTCGGGATGGCGGACGGCCTGGCCCCACGCAAGCTCCATCCAACCTGAAAAGAGAATAATCTCTGCCTTGATCCACGCAAGGAGGTCAAGTGTCAGGCCCTCGAGTCGCTCCCGATTGAGTTCGGTGACCTGGACGGGATAGTTGAACGTCGAGGGAAAGCGCGCAACCACGGTTAGAACTATATACATCGCACCGGCGAAGATCGGAAAGAAAAGCAGGGTGGCCGGCGAACCCCAGCCGTTGACGTGACCGGCTCCGTCAAAATGGACCGGAATCTTGCCGGGCAGCGGGTGCGGTCCGTAGAACACGTTGATGGTGATGAAGACGAGCGCGGCGAGCGCCGCGAGGCTGAGCAGTTCAGCAGTCTTGCGCATGGCGATGGTCTCCCCGTGGTTTCGCGCGATTACTGCGAAACCTGAATTGCTCCGCGATCGATTGCTGTTGCAGGACGAGCCTGCCCCGCGATATCGATGGAAGGCGCCAGCGCCGCGGTTCCGCTGCCCAGCGCAGGAGATCCCGTGGCGGGTGTGAAATTGTTGGCAGCGGCATTGGTGAACCCGGGATCTGCGTTCAGCCCGTTGGCGCCGAGCATCGGCACATTCGAACCATCCCAGAGGTTGTTCAAATAAGTTCCGCCATCGGATTCGTTAACCTGCTTGCCGTTCGGGTTGTCTGCGATATTATTCACCACGTTCACGTCGTAGCAGGACTGCGCGTCGATCTCCATCGAGATATCCGGCGAGTTGGTGAGCAGGTCGTTATAGGCTGTGTTGTTGACGAAGTCAACTTGCGAAGACGAGTAGGCATGTACTCCCCGCCCGCCATTGCTGTAGACGACGTTGTTTGCCACGTAGGTGCGCCCCGTGTAGGGGATGCCCTGCACATCGTTCGGCCCGGCGGAGCTCTGCGTATGGCGGCTGTCGTCAATGATGATGGCATTGCCGTCTGTGATCGCCGGCGGGTTTGAGGAAACGAATGGAATGTTGTTGTAGTTGTTCCAGGCGGTGTTGCCGACGATGAAGTTCTTGTAGCCGTTTGTTACCGTGCTCCCGGCAGCATCGACGAGGTGCCAGAGCGAAATCCCGCTGCTGTCATAGGAAGTCCACCAGGAGTTGTTGTAGACCGTGTTGTAGGCAATGGTGACCGCATCGGCAACGACCAATCCGATGCCCGCCTCACTGCAATCGTGCACGGACGAATTGCGAATGACGATGTCATGGGGAACCGCTGCGGTCGAGGCGCCATTAATCCCGATGCATGTCTCATTCAGCCAGGCTTGCGAACCGTTTCCCGATTGGCCTTGCGCCTGCGTGATGAACTGGTTCTGCCCGATGACCTCGAAGCCGTCGATCACGATGTAAGAGGCGGCGATCTGGATTCCGAACCAGGCGCTGTTGGAATTCGGAATCTGGATGACCGGATGCTGGCCGGGGCCTGCGATGAATTGAATCGGCGCTCCGGAGGTACCCGAAGTGGAGATGACCAGTGGCGTATTGGATGCGTCGGTGTAAGTGCCGCTGGCGACCGTGACAGTGGCTCCTGGACCAACCGTATTGGCGGCCATCTGCAGCGTTTGGAACGCGGTGGAAGGAGTGAGCCCGCTGTTCTGATCGCTGCCCAGATTCGCGTCGACAAAGTAGCAGTTGCTCGTGCATGCGGCAGGCGCTCCGGGTAATGGCGCCGCGACTTGCACTGTGGCGCCGGTGACCGTGACGCTCGCAGTGGCTGAGGCGCTGCCATAACTCCCGGTACAAGTGAGCGTGAAGCTGTAGATGCCAGATGCAACCTTGACCACTGTCAGCGTGCCACTGGTGAGATGCGCGTCGGACCACGAACCGCTGGCTTCGCACGACGTAACATTGCTGCTGCTCCAGGTAAGGGTCGCGGGTTGGCCGGCTGCAACACTGCTCAAGTTGAACGACTGGTTTACCGAGGGTTGGGGAGTGACGGGAATTGAATGAGTGGGGCCAGATCCGCCGCCACAACCCGCCAACGGCATGAATACCGGGAGGGCGATCAGGAAGAGAAAGAGCCTGCGCATGATGTTGGATTCCTGGCGGAATTCTAGCGCAGTTGAGGCGTCGTTTGTTGTGAGTCGTGGATCGTGGGCGTGGGGGCGGACAAATTGGAGACCATTCACCCGAAGCGGGCGCGCTTGATGCCGGTCTGGCGGCAATCCTTGCCGGTCATCTTGACGCGGATGCACATCTCGGCCAGGCGCGAGAGCATGCGGTCGCCGATGCGATCGCCGAGGGTTTGCTCGCGGGCGGCGCGTTCAACCTCGCTCAATCCGCCGGAACCCGCCGGCACATCGGCGTAGTTCGTGGTGATGATGGTGGTCTGGCGGTCGTTGTAGCGCGTGTTGAGGATGAGCGCGACCGTGTCCCAGACCCACTCGTTCGGCTTTTGCGCGCCCAGATCGTCGAGCACCAGCACGTCAGTGGCGAAGACCGGTTTGAGCAACTCGAGTTCGGTGGTATTCACCTGGGGGTTGTAGCTGTTCTGGATGTTCTTGAGCAGCTCGCGATAGTCGCAGAAGAGGCCGCGTACGCCGCGCTCGCGCACCAGCCGCTGCAGGACGCCAACGGCGAGATGAGTTTTCCCTACTCCAATAGATCCGGTGAAAAGCAGGCCTTTGCCGGCGGTGCCGGCCGGGTATTCCTCGACAAAGCGGCGCGCGGTGAGCAGCGCCTGGGAGAGCGAGGCGTCGGCGCCATGGTAGATCTCGTAGGTGTCGAGGGTGCAGTCGCGGTATCGGTCGGGGATGCGCGCGGCAGCTAGCCGGCGCTCTTCGCGCTCCATTTGCTGGCACTCGCAGGGGCGAGAGACCCAACGGCCGGCCTCGTCAACTACGCGGACCAGTCCCACGCCGTCACAGATGGGGCAGGCAGTCATCACTTTCAAGCGTAGCCGATGCGGAAGGAAGGCGCTGCGGTGCGAAGCGGGGATGGAAATGTGGAAAAGACAGGGAACAGGGAAACAAGAGAACAAGGGGGCAAGGGAACGAGAGAGGCAGGGACCGGGAAAATCGCTCTCAGCTCTCAGCTTCCGGCTCTCGGCTCCCGGGTTGTGGCGTTGCAGACCTATTTCGCGAGACTTACGCGTGAGTTCATGACGAGAAAAGGAGAGATTTTCCGAATTTCAGAGTTGTTCGGCTGATTCCCATTGAGCACTTTCTTTCCCTTCACTTAATAGAGAGGAGATTGTTTGCAGGGTGCAACGGAGGCGGCAATGCTTCTGCAATACAGCACAGGCATGCCGCTGCCGATTCTGCAGCAGTAGACACAGGAACCACTCATCCTCCGGGCTCAGGACTCCGAGCCCGGAGGATTTTCTCTTTTTCACGGAATCCGGGCGCAGGATTCCCCGGCCCATCGGCGTGAATTCCGGTGCAAACCCAGCAGTGTCGACCTCGATTCCCTAAGCAAAAGATGTCGCCGTGGGCGAGTGGTCTTTCTTACAATCGGAAGCACACGGGGTTTCTTGCAATTTGAGTGCACCGGGATTCGGCTGGTGGCCGGGGCTGCGCACAGGCAAGAAAAGAGGATCGAAAGTGGGGCAGAGAGTTTAAATGAAGCTCGGGCTAAGAGTTGGCGTAGGTGCACTGCTGTCCGCAATGGGTGTGATTGGGGCTGTTCCCGGAGCTCTCGCGCAGACCACAGGAACCGGAGCGCAGGCCGCAAAACCGCCGCAGCATGCAGGCGAATATTGGCGTGCGCACGACCACCAATTGGCGGTAGACTTTGGCGGCCTGGAGCGGTACAAGGCTGCGGACGCCGCGCTGGCGCCGCCGGCCGCGGGCGAGAAGCGTGTCGTGTTTATGGGCGACTCCATTACCGACGCCTGGAAGATCGCCGACCCCGACGGATCGTTCCCCGGTAAGCCTTACGTGAACCGTGGCATCAGCGGCCAGACCACTCCGCAGATGCTGGTGCGTTTCAGGCAGGACGTGATCGATCTCAAGCCGAGCGTGGTGGTAATCCTGGCGGGAACAAACGACTTGGCGGGAAACACCGGGCCCGTGACGCTGGAACAGACGGAAGAGAATCTTGCCTCGATGGCCGACCTGGCGACGGCGAATGGGATCCAGGTGGTTCTTTGCTCAATTCTGCCGGCGTTCGATTATCCCTGGAGCCCGGGATTGGAGCCGGCACCCAAGATAGCAACCCTGAACCAGTGGATCAGGAGTTATGCTGCTCAAAAAGGCTATATCCACGTCGATTACTACTCGGCGATGAAGGACGACCGAGGCGGGCTTCCCCCGGTCCTGAGCAATGACGGTGTTCATCCTTTGTCGGCCGGCTACGCAATCATGGCCCCACTGGTTGAGGCAGGAATCGAACAGGCGCTGAAGAAGTAGCCCGCGGCAAGGTGGGCTCCCGGGATGGGAATGGATTTCAGGGGTTTTCGGGAAGGAGAATCATGTCGAAGGAACCGACGCCGCAAATGACCGTATGGAATCTGCTGGGGACTGTAGCCGCGTGTTTTTTCGGGGTCTTTTGTCTGTATCACGCCATGTTCTGGCTGTGGCAAGCGGCTGCGTTTCACTCCAACAAAGAGCAGGCGTGGTCTCACATCATGACGTGGCTGGCCTTGGGAGCCTGCGCAGCCGGGGTGTGGTGCCGGCTGGTTTGGATCATGTATTTCCCGAAGAAGGATAAGTTCTGAGGCCGCCCCGGCCAGCCCAAGGGGATTCTCAGTCTGAATAAATCGAATGTCGGCTCCACCGTCGCACTTCGACAAAGGACGGCGCATGGATTCCTCGTTTCAGGCCGAAAACGTAACCCGTGCAGGCCGCGTCGCATTGATTTGCGCAATGTTTGGAGCGGGTTGGCTCGGATGGGGCCTGGGGAGCGCCAAGGCGTACAACGGATTCACAGCTCCCACCTTTGGATTCGTGACGCTGTTCCTCTTAGCTTGCTCAGTCATCTTCATTCGTAAAGGCCGCCTGCTTCGCAAGAAGTACCCGGCTGTAGTTGATTCCACGCGGCAAAGCGTCCGCAATTGTTTCTATTCATCGTGCTGATGGAAGCCCTTGCGATCGCACTCGTCTCGACCCTGGCGTACCAACTCCATCGCGCCGACCTCGCTACCAACTGGTGTGCGATGATCGTGGGACTCCATTTTCTGCCCCTTGCAAAGATCTTTCGCGCGCCTCATCTCATCTTCCGCGGCATCTCGATAACCGTTTGGTGTGTCTTTTGTTGGGCGTTCTTTCGCTCCAATGTGCTCGTGATCTCAACCTCGCTGGGGACCGGGGTCCTGCTTTGGGGCGGCTGTATCTTCGCATTGCTGCGAGCCCGGAGAATTGCGCATGCACTGTGAACTTGCTGTGTCGCCATCCGGGGCGGCCAAATGCACAGGTATGAGGCTCTTGGGGCATGGGGTGCCATAGCGGTAGATGCAGGGCGCCTCAATGGACTTTCGTGTGAAATGCCCCTAAAATAGATATATTGCAGGAAAGGTTTGCGAGTTAACGAGATGCCCAAGGAAAAGATTCATCCCAATTACGCCGCAGTGCGGGTGGTTTGTGCTTGCGGAAACAATTTTGAGACGCGTTCGACCCACAAGGGCGACATTCACGTAGAAATTTGCTCGGTTTGCCACCCGTTCTTTACAGGCAAACAAAGGCTGGTTGACACGGCGGGACGCGTGGAGCGGTTTCGGCGCAAGTACGCCAAGGCCGGTGAGGCGGCGGCAGCGAAGTAAGCCTGCCGCAGAGAGCACGAGATCATCGGGCCTCCGCTTCGGCGGGGGCTCCGGTTTGTTGGGGCAAAGAGCATCTACTAGCTTGGTCGTCCAAAGTGGCTGCGCGGCGAAATGGCTGGGCTGCTGGCATTAGCATGCAGCCGGGAGTTTGATAACCTGGCGCGCAGGGGATTCACCGTGAAGAAGCACTGGGACAATCCGGTGGAGCACGCGATGCCCGCCGCGGCGCGGGTTCCCGCCGAGGTGCGCATCGGCGCCGTGGCCGTGCGCCCGGCTACCGTGCTGGCGCCCATGGCGGGCGTCACGGATACCGTGTTCCGCCGATTCATCCGCCACGCCAGCCTGTTTAGCAGAGAGCAGGGATCAGGGGTCAGGGATCAGGGATCAGAGATTAGAGATCAAGAAATAGGGAATAGGGAACAGGGAATAGGGAATAGAAATCAGGGCCCGGAAGCAGTTCGCATAGAAACCGGAATCACCAATGCGCAGTCGGGGTGCGGTCTCATCATGACTGAGTTCACGTCGGCCGATGGGCTTTCGCGCATGCGCGAGGTCAAGCGCCGCCGCTACCTAACCTTCTACGACGATGAACATCCCATCGGCGCGCAGCTTTTCGGGTCGAATGCCGAGACCCTTGCCGAAGCCGCGCGGATTGTGGAGGAGACCGGTTTCGATACGGTGGACCTGAATCTCGGTTGCCCGGCGAAGCGCGTGGTCGGATGCAACGGCGGGTCGGGTCTCTTGCGCGACCTGCCAAAGATCGGCGAGATCTTCAAGGCTATTCGCAAGGCGGTGACGATTCCCTTCACCGTCAAGTTCCGCCTGGGCTGGAACGATACCCAGATTGTGTGTGTGGAACTGGCGCGGATAGCCGAGAGCGAGGGATTGGACGCCGTTGCGTTGCACGCCAGAACCCGCGAGCAGGGCTACGACGGCCAGGCGCGCTGGGAGTGGATTCGAGCGGTGAAGCAGGCGGTGGGGATTCCGGTGATCGGCAACGGCGATATTTGCACGCCCGAGGACGCCGCGGCGATGGTTGAGAAGACCGGATGCGACGCGGTGATGATCGGCCGCGCCGCGCCCGCGAATCCGTGGATCTTCCGCCAGATTGCGCAGTACACGGCGACGGGCAACTACGATGTGCCCAGCGTCGAGGATCGCTACAACATGATCCGCGCTTACTTTGTGATGCTGCTGGCTGAAGAGACGGCAACCCGCGACCTGCCTCGCGACGCGCGCATGGGCGACCCGGTGGGCAAGATGAAGCAGTTTGCGACGTGGTTCACGCACGGAGTACCTGGCGGCGCGAAGCTGCGGGCCGCGATCTACCACGCACGCACGGGCCCCGAGGTTCTGGCGCAAGTGGAGCAATTCTTTATGGCGCGGCTTGAGGCCGGGGATCACGCGGAACCTGAGTTGACCGGCAGCTCTGAAAACGAACCAGCAGGGTTGGCCGACGCGATGCTCGTGTGCGGCTAGCGCCGAATATTTCAACGGCAATTCATTTCGTACTCTGAGCGATGAGTTGTACTGGACATCGTTAGCTACGCAGGCAAAGCTTAAGTGGGGCGCGCGGCGAGTCAGATACGGCCGGCGGCGCGAAGGTCGCGAATCTCGAATTCGTCGAAGACCCGCCCGCGGATGAGGAAACGCACGTCTTCGGCATTGTCGAGCGAGAATTGGCCACCGCGGCCAGGGACAACGTCGAGGATGAGCTGCGTGTGCTTCCAGTATTCGAACTGGCTGCGGCTCATGTAGAAGGGCTCGCCGTCAACCTCGCCAAGCTGAACATCGATGTCGCCGACCAGGAACTCGCCGCGCGGGTAGCACATGGGCGAGCTGCCGTCGCAGCAGCCGCCCGACTGATGGAACATGAGTTCTCCGTGCTTCTCGCGCAGCACCCGGATGAGGTGAACGGCGAGGTCGGTGGCGAGGACTTGTTGGGGTAGGTCGGGCATAGTAGCAAGTTAGCGAGTCAGCGAACTGGCGATTCAGCGGTATTGGCGATGCGCGCCGGGCGCGCATCGCCGAACTTAAGCCGCGTGAGCTCGTGCTTTCCCACCCGGTCTGATCACTGACCACTGACAACTGATCACTGTCTTTAGAAGAAGCCCAGCTTCTTGGGGCTGTAGCTCACCAGCAGGTTCTTGGTCTGCTGATAGTGGTCGAGCATCATGCTGTGCGTTTCCCGGCCGATGCCGGACTGCTTGTATCCGCCAAAGGCAGCGTGCGCGGGGTAAGCGTGATAACAGTTGATCCACACGCGCCCGGCCTGGATTCCGCGTCCGAGACGATGGCAGCGATTGACATCTCGGGTCCAGAGGCCCGCGCCGAGGCCGTAGAGCGTATCGTTAGCGATGGCCAGCGCATCGGCTTCAGTCTTGAATGTTGTGACTGAAACCACCGGGCCGAAGATCTCTTCCTGGAAGATGCGCATGCGGTTATGTCCGCGGAAGACGGTGGGTTCAACATAGAAGCCTTCTTCGAGCTCGCCGCCGAGACGCGCACGCTTGCCACCGGCCAGCAACTCAGCGCCCTCCTGGTGGCCGATGTCGATGTAGCTGAGGATCTTTTCCAGCTGTTCGTTCGACACCTGCGCGCCGATCATCGTGGAGGGTTCAAGCGGGTTGGCCTGTTTGATGGCCGCGACGCGCTTGAGCGCGCGCTCCATGAACCTGTCGTAGATGCCTTCCTGAATGAGAGCCCGGCTGGGGCAGGTGCACACTTCGCCCTGGTTGAGCGCGAACATTACAAATCCCTCAATCGCCTTGTCGAAGAAGTCGTCGTCTTCGCGGCAGACGTCATCGAAAAAGATGTTGGGCGACTTGCCGCCCAGCTCGAGCGTGACCGGGATGAGGTTCTGGCTGGCATACTGCATGATAAGCCGGCCGGTGGTGGTTTCGCCGGTGAAGGCGATCTTGGCTACGCGCGAACTTGAGGCGAGCGGCTTGCCCGCTTCAAGGCCGAAGCCGTTCACGATGTTCAGCACCCCTGGCGGCAGAAGATCGCCGACCAGTTCGGCCCAAACGAGGATGCTAGCCGGAGTCTGCTCGGCCGGCTTCAGCACCACGCAGTTGCCCGCGGCCAGAGCCGGGGCGAGCTTCCAGGTGGCCATCAGGATGGGGAAGTTCCAAGGGATGATCTGGCCGACAACTCCGAGGGGCTCGTGGAAGTGGTAGGCCACGGTGTCGTGGTCAATTTCCGAGATTGTCCCTTCCTGGGCGCGGATGCAGCCTGCAAAGTAGCGCCAGTGATCGATGGCCAGCGGCAGATCGGCAGCGGTGGTTTCGCGGATGGGCTTGCCGTTGTCCCATGTCTCGGCCAGCGCCAGGATGTCGAGGTTATCTTCCATGCGCTGCGCAATCTGGTTCAGGATGACTGCACGGTGCGTGGGGCTGGTCTTGCCCCACGATTCGCGGGCCGCATGGGCCGCATCGAGGGCGAGTTCGATGTCCTGCGCGTTGGAGCGCGGGATTTCGCAGAATGCCTTGCCGGTGATGGGCGTGATGTTCTCGAAGTACTGGCCTGAAGCGGGCTCGACCCACTTGCCGCCAATGTAGTTGCCGTAGCGTGACAGGAAGCTCACGCGATCGCTGAGCTTACCCGGATGAGTTGCCGTGGTTGTGGCCATATCAAAACCTCCATGCAGGGAATCCGCGTGCGCCCTTCAGGGTTGTGGCTGGGCCTGGCGCCGTTATACGAATGAAATGGCTGACCGCGAAGGGGACGCAGCGAAAGAATCATACACCCGTTGCGCAACAGCTGGCACCAGGACCTGTTCACACTATCGGGATGGCGGAACGATTCAGCGGGCGCGGCAGGCCCGGACCGCTGTCAACGTAAGAATCCAGGGGCCGAACCCATATTTCGTTCGGGACTCGTACTAAAATGATTTATATAAGGAGTTGAGACGAAAGAATGCTTTCACGCCGGGAGTTTATTGCCAAAGGTACAGGAACCGCAGTAACAGTTGCAGCCGCAGCCAGCACCGGATTGCTGGCCGGCTGCGCCAACAGCGCCGCAAGCCATCCGCCGACGGTCAGCTCGTTTCACGATCTTGCCGGACCGCGCTCGCTGCGCGCACATGCGCGGCGTCATGGGCTCGTCTATGGCTCGGCCGTCGTCATTCCGGTGGTTCAAAGAAACGCCGATTTTGCCTCGTTGCTCAGTGAGCAGTGCGGCATCCTGGTGCCTTCAAACGAATTGAAGATGGTTGCTCTGCGGCCATCGCGCGACGCGTTCAATTTCGGCCCTCCCGACTTTCTCTACGACTTTACCCAGCGCAACCAGATGCTGATGCGCGGCCACACGCTCTGCTGGCATGAATCGGTGCCGGGGTGGATCAGGAAGATCGACAACAAGGACGACATCAAGCAGATCTTTATGGATCACATCACAACCGTGTGCAAACATTACGCCGGCAAGCTGCACTCGTGGGACGTGGTGAACGAGGCGATTGACCAAAACAGCAAGTTGCCGGGCGGATTGAGGAAGTCGTTCTGGTACGACAATCTGGGGCCCGAATACATCGACTTGGCCTTCCACACCGCGCGCGCCGCCGACCCGGACGTGAAGCTCACTTACAACGATTATGGAGTTGAGGGAGACAACGATGGCGATGCGGAGAAGCGCAGGCTCATTCTGGAGATGGTAAAGGGGATGAAGAGCCGCGGCGTACCCATCGATGCGGTCGGCATTCAAAGCCACCTGAATGCCGGCATGAAGTACGGCCAGGGTGTTGGCGATTATATCGAAGCATTCCGCCAGTTGGGCCTCGAGGTCTATCTGACTGAGCTTGATGTGAACGACGACAAGACTGCCTCCAGCGACCTGGCCGAACGCGACGCGATTATTGCCAAAACCTACACAGGGTTTTTGCAGGCGGCGCTGCCCAACCCGGCGGTGAAGATCGTTATTACGTGGGATCTAAGCGACCGATTCACATGGCTCAATGGCATTGGCTCGCATCGCAAAGAACAGCCCAACCGTTCACAGCGGCCGTTGCCTTTTGACACAGACTTCAAGCCGAAGGATTGCTTCTATTCGCTACGCGACAGCTTCGATCGTCGCAAGCGGGCGTAGCCACTTCCAACTTACTTTGAGCTTACCTGCGGCACTCCAGCCAGGGTGAAGTCGACCTTCCTGGTCAGCTTCTCGCCGTTCGACTGGAACGATACGCGCGCCTCGAAGTGACCTGCCCCAAGCTTGGCCGCGGACACGCTGGCCAGGACCGAAGCCGCGCCCCGAGGATCGGTGGGAATCCTGCTGGCGGGGCTCCGCATCACCAGTTGATTGCCGCGCCAGACCTCGATATTCATCAGGATCGGCGCATCGGACAACGCAGGCGCGTAAGCCACGGCGTAGAACTTGATTGCGCCGCTGGCGTCGGGAACCACGGTATCGGAGAGATCGGGCGTCACCTTTCCGCCGTGCGCTTCGAGCGGATCGTCGGCGTTCACCAGGCCCTGAATCCCGTCGACTCGCCGGGCCACGGTTACGTCGCTCATCGCAAACCTGGTGGGCGGGGGAACGTCGAGGCCGGTGCGGCTCACGCTGGCCTTCATGCTCTCACGGTCGACCGCCGCGGTCTCAACCGTGTAGTGGCCCGGCGGCAGCTGGAACGGCGTTGCGAAGCTCACAATTCCCTGCTCCAGCTCTGCCTTTCTGGCAATCGGCACGTCGTAGGGAATGTCCTTGCTGATCTTGTCGATCACCTGGCCCTTGTCATCCTTGATGAGCGCGGTCACGCAGACGTGGACCTTGGCCCACTGCTTATCGCTCACCACATCGAGATCGCGCGTGGGGGCCTGGAAGACGTAGGCGTATTGATTCTGCTCAGCTCCGGGACGAAACTCCATGGTTGCGGAGCGAAAATTGAACTGGTGCAGATCGGGCGTCGTGTCGATCGCCTTCATGGTGGCAATTTCAAAGGGATACAACTGCTGGCCATTCAGAATAGGCAGAGCATAGTACCCGCTGCGCGCGAAGACTTTCACGCCGGGGCGTAATACCCTGACTTCGATTTTTCTGAAGCTGCCGTCGGTCGCAATATTGATGGGCGCGTAGGTGAGCTCGTAGTGCGTGCGCACGTCTTCAAGGGCGTCGCGCAGGGGTTCGCGCATGTCGAGAGATGCCGGAAGCATCGAGCCGCCCGTGCCCACGGCGAGCTGCACAAGATTGCCCCTGGTGTCGGCGTGGATTGAAGACTCAGCAATCTCGCCCGACATTGCCGCGTCGGCTCTCACCGTCTGGTCGCCGCCATTGATTGCGCCCATCATCTGCTGCTTGCTGGCAGTTGCGGCCGCCTGCAACAGGCGTTTGGAATTCTCGAGATCTGATTGCTCGGTGAATCCGCGCGGATCAACCGCATAAATGGTGACATTGGCGCGATTGGCATTGCTGATGACGTTGTTGAGCAGTTCGACGGTGCCGTATTGCACGGGCAGTCCGGCTGAAAAGAGCAGAATCACTTTGCGTCCGGGTATACCGGCCTGCGCCTCGGCAAGCTGGCCAAGAGGACCGAGAAAGCGCGTGCTGTCGGCGTAAACGTCCTGCATCTCCTGATCCCAGCGTGTCGCCATCACGCGGTCGATTGTCTGGGCTGGTCCGAGGGCGGTCGCTTCAGCCTGCGCCGCGGCCCCGGCTGCTGCACTGCCGCCCCCGCCGCTTGGCATTTGAAGTGACGAATTGTAGCCGGCGCCGATATCCGATCCCCCGGCCGCGACGTCTCCGGATTCATTCGACGGATCGGTCGCGAAGTCGGAGCCTGCGAACCTGCCGCTGGCCGAACCGAGCGCGTAATCGGGCAGCATCTGCTGGTCAAGGGCATTCAGTTGATCAGTCATCGCGGAATCGACCGCATTCTGAACCGCCGCCGTGATCTTGTCGCCGTCATTGGTGTAGGGCTGGAGAGACTTGAGTCCCGACATGCCCAGACTGAAGACGCCCACGTAGAGGCTGGGCTTGAGCTCGTTCTTGACGAATTCGCGCAATGCCTCCTGGGTCAGCTTGCGGCCGCGCGGGTCAAGGCTGGCAATCACAATTGAAACCACGCTGATGTCGCGAAGCTCGTTCACGGTCACCGACTTGGTAGCGCCGGCCTCGGTCGCAGTGGCCGCGGCCGGAGTAGCGGGAGCCTCGTTACGCCCGTCGAAGAACTCGAAGTGCTTCACGCTTTGCGGAACGCCATCCTCAAAGACCTGCACCTCATCGGCGCGCAGATCGTGGATGATGTGGGCGCTTTTGTCGCGGGCGACAAAATCGAGAAGAACTTCTGACGTGGTGGTTTTGATGCTTGGCTCGGGCGCCTGGGCGGGCACGGCCAGAGGAAGGGCGATCAGCAGACAAAGCAAATATCGCATAGGCACCAGCCGGGCACAAGTATACTCGCATTTCCAGCGAGAGTACGTCGAGCGACGTACGAATAGATGGCCTCATTAGAGAGACGATTTCTGGCCGGAAAAGTTTACCTTGGCGCGCCGTTGGCTCAACCGCTTCGTCAGCTCAGCGCAATCCTGACCGCCGCGCCGTAGTCGTTTGCCTGCCACGACTGGCGGGGCAATTCGAGATTCAGCGCGTCGGCATCCTGAGTCCACTTGACCTTTTCCTCAGTGCCGAGCACGGTTACGTTCTGGATCTTGCCCGGGTTTGTCTTGGCTGAGAGACCGAGCGACGCAATCTGCACCGGGCCAAACGGCCATCCCAGGAAGATTGCATAGATCACGCTGTTGGCCTTGTTGCGCGTGAAACGGATGTCTTTAGCGCTCAGGGCGCTGATGCTCTCCCCCTTGAACGATCCGCTCTCAACCTTGTTGGGACCTTCTCCGGAAACGGTCCACGGACGTGTCTCGTAGATGGCTTCGCCGTTGATCCTGAGCCAGGCAGCGATCTCATCCACCACGGCGGCCTCTTTGCTGTCGATGGTGCCATCGGGCTTGCCCGGCACATTCAAAATGAAGGTGCCGTTTTTGCTGACCGTGTCCACCATCCAATGAATCGCGTCGCGCGGAGGCAGATATCCGCCGTATTCTCCGGGCATCTCGTAGAGTCTGCTCTGGTAGTGCCACTCGCCAATGCAGGTCTCGGACTGCCACGCATAAGGCATGATGCCGCTGGTGAGGCCGCGCTCGTAGTCGGCCACAACCGACTTGGCCAGTTTGTCGGGCACGTTCTTGATGTTCAGAACCGCTTCCATTTTGCCGCGCGTCTTCAGGTTGTGGTTGTAGAAGTACGCACCCACATTCATGCCGCCCCAGCCCAGCGGCAGCAGCGCGTTGTCGAAGTAAAGCAGGTCGGGATCGTGCTGATCAATGAGGTCGCGGGTGCGGTCATAGAAGTGTTTCACATAAGATACATCGGGCAGGGCGTTCTTGGGATGCTTCACGCCGTAGAGCATCTGCGGATCGAGCCCATCCCACCACTGGTTTTTGCCGTCGCCCCTGGTCAGGCGGCCGTCGTAAGGCACGCCGGCCATCGCGCCGTTTTTGTCGGCGCCGTGCGAGGTCTGGAACCACCACCAGTTGCGCGCCTGGTGCACGGTGACGCCGAAACGCAGTCCCTGGCGCCGCGCCGCCGCAGCCCACTCACCCACGACGTCGCGATGCGGGCCATGATTCTTTGCATTCCACGGCTGGTGCTTCGAATCCCACGAGTCAAAACCGTCGTGATGGTTGGCCAGTGAGATGAATAACCGCGCGCCGGCCTTCTTGTAGCGCTCAATCATCGCTTCCGGCTCCCAGTTGAGCAGCGTCCACTGCGCGGTCAGGTCTTTGTAGCCAAACTGCGAAGGATGGCCGTAATGGCTGTTCTGGAACTTGTAGTCGGGAGATCCCTCTTGGTACAAGGCGCGCGCGTACCAGTCGCCGAACTCGGGCACGCATTGCGGGCTCCAGTGCGCCCAGATGCCGAATTTCGCGTCGCGATACCACTCGGGCGCGTCGTAACTCAGCAGCGAATCCCAGTTCGCCTGGAAGGGCCCTTCGCCGCTGAGGCCGTCGACCGGGGCCTGCATGGGCACGCCATCCCATGAGCCGCCGGGTAACTCGCCCGGCTCGCCCCATTCGGTCGCCGACCAGTCGGCGTCGTTCAGTTTGGTCTCCACAATCCTGCCGTCCACAAGCGCATAGAAGACACGCTCCGCATCCGGCAACGCACAGAACTCTTCATAGGTCAGATGAAGTCGATTGAAGCCGGCGGGCGCGATCAAACCTGCCTGGCCTGCATTCCCCTTCATGGGGATGGCGCTTGCCGCCGCAGCGGCCGCAACCAGCTTGCAGAACTCTCTTCTTTGCATACTTCCTTGCTCCTTTTTCACTTGTTGCGGGCCGTCTGCTTGCCGAGCGGCGCGGGCGTCAGTCGCCAGACGCCACGGCGGTTGTTTCTGCGAGGGATTTCCTCAGCCGTTTCTCCGCATCCGGATTCCAATAGCCGCAATCCAATTCCAGAAAGACCGAGGTGTAGGGAATGGCGAGCGTCGATTTGAGAATCACGATGTTGAAGAGCTTGGCGCTTTCATCGAGCTTCGCGATGATCTGCTCGTGCCCGAGCACGCGCGCGTCCCGGCCAAGGAGGCGATCGAGTTCGCTCCGAAGTCCGGCTACCCCGGGGGCATCCTTCTCCGGCACCTGCTTTAGTTCGGCGTCTAAATAAATATTGGCGCGAACATGATTGTGCGCGGCGATTGAGTCGAGGACCTTGCCCAGCAGCCGAAGGTGATCTTCGCCGGTCGAGATGGTTTCAATGCCTGGGTTGGACTGAGCTGGATAAGCCGAATCGGCGACGACGATCCAGTTGCGATGGCCGAAAACGGGAACGAGGTGCTTGATGCGGCGTTCCCAACGGCTCGGAAAAGGAGCGGCGTGCGCGCCCACCATGGCGAAGACGCCAACCACGGCATAGCAGACCAGCGGAACGATCATGCTGACCGCCATGCTCTTTGTGATCTGGTAGGCGAATCCCATCAGCGGAGTAAAAACCGCGCCGCCGATGATGGCCATGACCAGCAGCGATGCGCCTTCCTTGGTGTGCTCGCCCAGATCCCTGATACCCAGCGCAAAGATGGTGGGGAACATGAGCGACATGAAGAAACTGGTGAGCAGCACGGCGATCAGGCCCACCCATCCGGTCCATAGGATTCCGATCAATAGGAGCAGGATGTTGGCTATCGCGAAAGCACCCAGCATCTTGTCAGGACGGAAGTGCTTCATCACCCAACTGGATGTGAACCGGCCGACGGCGAAGGCCCCGAGCGTTGTGGTGAGCAGATAGCCGGCGAGTTTTTCTGGGACGTGGGTGTAATCCTGGCAGTACTGGATGAAGTAGCTCCAGGTGCCCACCTGCGCGCCCACGTAGCAGAACTGGGCGATCACGGCCGAAAGAAAGTGGGGATAGCGAAAGAGTGTGAGATAGCCGCCGGACCTGTGGCCGTTTGCGACAGCGGAGTCTCCCTCGATGACCGGGAACTTGGTCCGGAAGATGAGCATTGCCCACACCAGGACCACGACGCCCAGCACCATGTAGGGCGCGAGCACGCGCAAAGTCTCGTGGTTGAGGAACCCGTCATAAACTCCCTGGGCCTTCATGCGCGCAATGTCGGTGGCGCCGGGTTCAATGCCGGAAAAAATGAAGACTGTTCCGATCAGTGCTCCGGTTATCGACCCCAAGGGATTGAAGGCCTGCGAGAAGTTCAGCCGCCGGACCGCGGTTGAGGGATCGCCGAGCTGGGCGATCAGGGGGTTGGAGCCGGTTTCAAGAAAGCCGAGGCCGCTGGCGATGACGAACAGGGCGAAGAGAAAGAGCGGGTAGCTGCGCGCCATCGCGGCGGGATAAAAGAGGAAGGTTCCGGTTGCGTAAAGCAGCAGGCCGGTCAGGAGCCCCCGCTTGTATCCATAGCGGCGCATCAACAGGGCCGCGGGGATGGCAAGCAGGAAGTACCCGAAGTAAAACGCCGATTGCACGAGACCAGCCTCAAGGCGGTTGATCTCGAAGGACTTCATGAACTGGCGGATGAGAACGTCGTTCAGGTTGTTGGGAATGGCCCACAGAAAGAACAACCCGGTGACAAGGAAGAAGGCGACCTTGCCGGTACGTGGAAGGAGAGGCGCCGAAGAAGATTGAGGCGCAGGGTGCTCGGTTGGTGCAGTGTGCATTGATTACTCCGCAGTGGGGCAGACCGCGACCTTACCACAGCGGCCCGAGGCCATCAAGCTGTAAGCCTCATCCGCCTGGTCGAGAGAGAAGCGGTGCGTAACGATATCTTCAGGGTGCAGTTTCCAGCGAACGAGGCGCTCCACCAACTCCTCCATGAGCCAGGTTGAGGTGACCCAGGAACCGTAGATGGTTTTCTGTTCGTGAATGATGTCGGGCGAGGGGTTGAAGGTGACGGCGCCGCCCTCGCCGACCATCGCCATCTTTCCCCATTTACGGGTGGCGCGAATGGCGGTTGCGCGGGCTTCGGCGTTTGCACTGCAATCGACCGCGCGCTCCACGCCGTAGCCGCCGGTAAGCTCTCGGACCTGGCTCACATTGTCAGAGCCGGCGGCAAGAACCGTATCGCAAAGGCCGAGGCGCGCGGCGATATCGCGGCGTTCGGGCGAAATATCGATGCCGATGATCTTTTCGGCGCCCAGCTTGCGGCACAGGGCTCCGACGGCCAGGCCAACGGGTCCGAGGCCGGTGATCAGCACCGCGTGGTTGCCGTTGATTCCAACTTTCTCGAGGGCTTCGTACACCGTGCCGAAACCGCACGCCACCTGCGCGCCGTCGAGATAGGTGAGGGAGTCGGGCAGTAGAATGAGGTCTTTTTCTTCCGCGAGCAGATACGGGGCCATGCCGCCATCGCGCTGCCAGCCATAGGCCCGGCGATATTCAGGGCTGGTGCACGAGATCATGTAGCCCCGCCGGCAGTCGTTGCACACGCCGCAACCCGAGATGTGATACACAATCACGCGGTCGCCGGCCTTGAAACGTCGGCAGCCCGGGCCGGTCTCGACAATCAAACCGGCAGGTTCATGGCCCGCGATCACTCCCTGATAACCCTCAGGGCCTTTGCCCAGATGCTCGTGGTAGATGGCGCGAATGTCGGATCCGCATATGGTGGATGCTTTAACTTCGATCAGCACCTCGCCGTGACCCGGCTCAGGTACCGGTACTTCCTTCATCACTACGGTGCTGTTTCCCGGAAGAAATGCCGCTTTCATGGTGTTGCCCATTACAACTTGCTCCTCGCTGTCTGCGTTTGCATTCCCTGCCGGAGTGACAGCGTTTTCATTTTCAAGCCGGCATCAATTATTCGTCATTGACCTGACACTGCACCACTCAGAACTGCGTTTTTTATGGAGGCGTTATCACTCCGTCGATATCCCAGAGAGCTTCCCAGGATTGATTGTCTTTCCACAGGAAGACCTGCCCCTTGATCAGGCGGCAGTTGCGGTCGAGCTCCGCGATGGCGCTCATGTCTTCGGCGGTTAATGGCTCACCGGCGACGCCAAGCAGGTTGCTCAATATATTGCGCGGATTGGCTGAGAACGGGATCGGCACCTGCCCGCGCTCGACGGCCCACTTGATGCAGACCACCGCCGGGTGCACGCCAAGCCGCCGCGCGATTTCGACGATTACCGGATCTTCGGTCGGCGAAGTGTCTTCAGGGGTACGATCGCGTTCCGGCCGTCCCGGAGAGCCGATGGGCGAGTAACCGATGGGCTGAATTCCCTTCCCCACCAGGTAGCGGAAGAACTCCGGCTGCTGGAAGTGCGGATGCAACTCCATCTCATTGGCCACCGGCTTGATGCGCGCGTCGCGCAGCAATAGCTCCATCTTGGGGATGGTCATGTTCGATGTGCCGATGTGGCGGACCAGTCCCAGATCGACCAGCTCCTCCATCTTGCGCCACGTGCGCATGTAGTTCTCGTGAATGTAAGGAACCGCATGAGGGTTGCGCGCGCTCACGTCGCAGCCGGGAGGATGATGGTTTGGAAACGGCCAGTGAACCAGAAAGAGGTCGAGATAACCGGCCTGCAGATCGGCCAGCGACTTCTCGCACGAACCAATGACGTCGTCCTCGCCGTGCATGTCGTTCCATAGCTTTGAGGTGATCCAGAGCTCCTCGCGGCGAAGGCCATTATCGAGGAGGTTTCTGAACGACTCACCGATTTTGTCTTCGTTGCCGTAGACCCTGGCGCAATCGAAGTGCCGGTAGCCGACCGACGCCGCGTACAGAACTGCTTCGGCAACAGCATCGTGCGAAACATGGTCTGAGCCAAAGGTCCCCAGGCCGATAGCCGGCATTTTTGCGCCCGAGCTCAAAGTCCGGTGTGGGACGGTCGCGGGGTTCACGCCCAGGGTCCGCTGGTCGGCAGCATCTGATGGAGATTGCATGGAATTTCGTCTCCGTAATCGTTAACTGAAACCATATCACTTCGTCCAAAAGCCGACAAGCGCAAGAGGTCTCCGGCCCTGAAACCTCGTGCATTTGGGGGCCGAATCCGGGGAGTTGGATCGCGCCAGATCCGGCTTTTACCCATCGCCGTCGAGCGCCGGGCAGCAGTCTGGTGCTCTAGACTGAAGAGGGCATCCAAGAGAAAATAGGAAACTTGCTCGCGATATCTGCTTCGGCAGGAGAGAGGTGAAATCCATGGCCGTGCGAATGAAGGACATTGCAACCGAGCTTGGTCTATCAGTCGTCACGGTCTCAAAGGTGCTGAGGAACCACCCGGATATCAGCGAAGAGACCCGCAAACGCGTTCTTAAGCGGATGAAGGAGTTGGACTATCAGCCCAATCTCGCTGCGCGATCGCTGATTACGGGGCAAAGCTGGTCGATTGGCCTGGTGGTGCCGGACCTGCTGCACCCGTTTTTCGCGCAGATTGCAAAAGCGATATCAGCCGAGATCCGGACCCGCAACTATTGCCTGCTGATCTCCTCCTCTGACGAAGATCCGCAGGTTGAGGAACAGGAGATCAGGCAACTGGTTTCCCGGCGCGTGGATGTGCTGCTGATCGCTTCGGCGCGCTCATCGCCGGCGAACTTCAAGTTTCTCGAAGGCCAGGAGGCGCCTTACATCCTGCTTGACCGCAGTATCGATGGCCTGAATGCGAATTTTATCGGGGTGAACGATGTTGAAGTTGGCTTGATCGCGACCAAGCACCTGATCGAGCAGGGGTGCAGGCGCATTGCGCATATTCGGGGACCGGAGGTGAGCACTGCACGGGGCCGGTTGGAGGGTTATCGGCAGGCGCTCGCCGACTTCAAAGGGGACCCCCTGCCGGAGCAGGTGGTTTCGCTGGGCAGTTCGGGAGATCACCGCGGTGAGAAGGGCGGATACACGGCCGCCATGAAACTGCTGCAGGGAAAGCCACGACCGGATGCCATCTTCTGCTTCAATGATCCGTCGGCACTGGGCGCAATACGAGCGATTGAAGAGTCAGGGCTTCGAATTCCAGACGACATTGCGGTGGTTGGATGCGGGAATCTGCCTTACGACGATATGTTGCGGGTGCCCCTGACCTCAGTGGATCAGGGAAGTGAAACCATTGGAAAGCTAGCCGCAACGCTCGCACTGAAGCTGGCCGGAAGCAAGTCGCGGCCGGCGCCCAAGCCGCAGTTGATTACGCCTAGCATTGTTGTGCGAGCTTCAAGCCTGCGGAAGCGGTCTGACGCGTAGCCGAGCCATCGAGCAGATTCTCAGCAAGCTCACCAGTCCGCCGCCCTTGCCTACAAATTCCCGGTCGTTCCCGCAATCTTCGCGCCGCCATTTTGCAGACACCGCGTTGTCGTCCAGACCGCAATCCTTTCGTCTAACTAATGGAGTTTCAACCTGCGAGCTCGTGAAGCGGCGGAAACGACTTCCCCTGATTCATCCACCCCGCGATGCTTACCGCACCTACGTCGAAGCATTTCACTAACGGCAACCTTCACTCTCGAAGGCGCACGCTCGAGTGGCATATGCAGTGCCTCTTGCTGTTGGTTGCAGTCGCTCAGCCGGCGGCTTCGAACAGCCGCGCCCAGGAGCCGTCCCCGCAGTTCGACCAACTGGCCAGACAGGCGGCTGCGGCACGCGATCAGCGGAACATCCCTCTCGCCACGGAACTCTACGACAAGGCGCTTGAGCAGAATCCCGGCTGGGCGGAGGGCTGGTGGAACCTAGGCCTGATCGACTACACCGTCAGCCAGTATCCGCAAGCCATCGACGCGTTCAATCATCTGCTCAAGCTTGATCCTCATGCCGTCCCGGCGATGGGAATACGCGGACTGAGCGAGTTCGATACCGGCGACTATGCCGACTCGCTTAAAGATCTTGAGCTGGCAGTAGCGCACGGCGCGGCCAATGACAAGGATCACGAACAGATCCTTCGTTATCACCTGGGATTGCTGCTCACGCGCGCCGGCCGGTATTGGGATGCGCTCGCTCAGTACAGGTCCCTGGCCGGCGAGCAATTCGATTCACCGGACTTTGAAGCCGCCCTTGGCCTGGTGGGGATGCGAGTCGCAAGACTGCCCTCGGATTTGAATGCACACGACCGTGAGCTTGCGGGGGCTTTGGGAGAGGCCGCCTATGCATTCCTGGCCGGTGACAGCAATGGCGCGGATGCCCAGTTCAACGGCCTGTTTTCGCGCTTTCCGAGCACGCCCAATCTGCACTACTTCTACGGGTTTCTGCTGTTCCCGCACGATCGTTACATGGCCGTGGAACAGTTTCAAAAGGAACTTGCGATTGATCCTGCCAACCAGCTGTCAACGGGGCTGCTGGCCTTCACGCTGATGTATATTGGCCGCTACAAGGAAGCGCTTCCGGTGGCTGAACAGGCGCTGGCCGCGGAGCCGGACATGGAGATGGCCCAGCTTGCCCTTGGCCGCTCACTGATTGAAACGGGGGATGAAAAGCGTGGAGTGGAAGTACTGAACCAGGTGCTCGAGCACGATCCCAAAAACCTTGAGGCCCACATGGGGCTGGCGGCGGCCTACTCCCTGGATGGAAGAAAAGAGGACGCATATCGTGAGCGCATGGTCTGTCTTGGCCTGGACAAGTAGAGCGCGAGCAAGCGTGAGCGTAAGGATCGTGGCGCTCATGGGCGCAGCAGCCGCGGCATACACGTCCGGCGCAGCGACGGCCCAGCATTCTGCTTCACCGGCCAGGACGGTTACCTGCGCAAACTGCCATCGGCGCGTGGCCGAACAGTACGTTCATGCGCCGATGAGGAATGCGATGGCCGAAGAGGGCGCCAATCCCGCTCTCGAGACGCACCAGAACCTGAGCGCGCAGCAGAACGGCTACAACTACACTGTGCAAACCAGGAACGGCAAAAGCACGTACACCGTATCGGACGGTACGGGCTCGCTCAGCCTGCCCATCCACTGGGCCCTGGGACAGCGTTCGCAGACATTTGTTTTGGAGATGGATGGGCGCTTTTATGAGAGCCTGGTGAGCTTTTACCAGCGGGATCAATCCCTGGCGACCACTCCCGGAGATGAAGAAATTGTGCCGCATAGTCTCAAAGAGGCTATCGGCCGCGAATTGCCGGTGTGGGAGATGCGCAACTGCTTTACCTGCCATGCCACGGGCTACCACCCGGACGAGAAACTGGATGGGCAGAAGCTGACTCCCGGCCTGAACTGCGAGCGCTGCCATGAGGGCGCCGTGGAGCACATGGCTGACGCCGAGCGCAAGGATCTGACATCGCTTCCCGACACGCTCGACGAGATGAATGCCGGAGTGACGTCGAATTTCTGCGGCCGATGCCATCGCACCTGGGACAGGGTTGTCCGCGAAGGCTGGCATGGGCCGCCGACGGTGCGTTTCCAGCCCTATCGGATCGCGATCAGCAGGTGCTTCGACGCGAAAGACAAGCGCATCAGCTGCCTGGCCTGCCACAATCCACACCAGGAGGCCAGCCAGAGCCTATCCTTCTACGATTCGAAGTGCCTCGCCTGCCACTCGGGCGCAAATACGGCCAGGTCTTCACCGGCTTCGGCAGCGCCATCGGCCGAGGCGCCGAAAACCTGTCCAGTGGCAAAGGAGAACTGCGTGAGTTGCCACATGCCCAAAGTGGCGCTCGCCGGCGGCCATGCAATTTACACCGATCATCAAATCCGGATTGCGCGCGCAGGAGATCCGTACCCGAATTAGGATCTGCTCGCCCTGCACAGCGACGCATGCCGTCAAAGCTCACTAGTATCCGCGATGCGCGCCGATCTCTCTTTCTGCATTGCGTAGAGAACCGGGACCAGGATCAGAACGTGGATGGCGGAAGTGACCATTCCGCCCACGATTGGCGCAGCGATCGGCTTCATGACGTCCGATCCCACGCCGGTCATCCACAGAATCGGAACCAGGCTGGCGAGTACGGCGGTCACGGTCATCAGCTTGGGCCGCAGGCGGCGCACCGCGCCTTCGATGACCGCGGCTTCGATTTCTTCGCGGGTCAGGCGATTGGAGTTGGAGACGCGTTTTTCGAAGGCTTCGTGCAGATAGATCACCATGACGACGCCGGTTTCAACGGCGATGCCAAACAGCGCGATATAGCCGACCCACACGGCGACGCTGAAGTTGTAATTCAGAATCCACTGCAGCAATAAGCCGCCCGTCAAGGCATAGAACGTGGGGAAGATGAGGATGAGGGCTTCGCGGATCGAGTGGAAGGTGAGGTAAAGCAGCACGAAGATGAGAAAGAACACCACCGGCAGAATGAGCTTGAGACGCTGGCGGGCCCGCATCTGGAACTCGTACTCGCCTGACCACTGGTAAACGCACCCCTGGGGAAGCTGAAGGCGCGCGCGCAATTGCTGAGCCGCCTGATTGACGAATCCGCCATAGTCTGCATTCTTGAGATCGATGTAGATGTAGCCGGTGAGCAGACCGTCTTCGTCGCGAATCATGGCCGGACCGCGCGAGTAAGAGATATTTGCCACCTGGCCAAGCGGAACCTGCGCACCCGAAGGCGTTGCCAGCAGCACGTCGCGCATGCGCTCGGGGCTGTTGCGAAAGTCATTGGAGTAGCGGACGTTGATGGGAAAGCGATTGCGGCCCTCAATGTTCTGCGCGATGTTCTCACCGCCTGCGCCGGACGCGACCGCTGTTTGCACGTCGGCCACCGAGAGACCGTAACGCGCCGCCTCCGCCCGGTCAACGTCGACATCGATGTAGAAGCCCTGCGAGATGCGTTCCGCATAGACCGACCGCACCTGCGGCATGGCGGCAAGCGCGTTCTGGATCTGCGCGGCAGACGCTTCGATCGCCTCAACCGAGGGTCCCTGCACCTTCATGCCGAGCGGCGTCTTGATGCCGGTCAGTTCCATGTCGAGGCGGCTTTCGACGGGCATGGTCCAGGTATTGGTGATGCCGGGGTACTGGAGCTTTTTGTCCATCTCCTGCACCAGCGCATCGTAGGTCATGCCGGGACGCCATTCACTGCGCGGCCTGAGCGTGACGGTGGTGTCGAACATGTCGAGCGGAGCATTGTCCGTCGCGCTGTCGGACCGGCCGACGGTGCCGAAGACGCGCTCAACCTCAGGAAAGCTGCGCAGAGCGCGATCCTGAGCCCCCATGAGTGTCTTGGCTTGCTCAATGGCGATGCCGGGAAGAGCGCTTGGCATGTAGAGCGTTGAGCCCTCATAGAGCGGAGGCATGAACTGGCTTCCGAGCCTGAAGGCCAGTGGAACCGTGACGATGAGGAAGAGGAGATTGAGACAGATGGTGGCCGCGCGATGGCGCAGGCACCAGCGCAGCACCGGCAGGTAGACCGCCTGGGTTGCGCGCGAGATGGGGTTGGCGCTCTCGGGGCGCAGCTTGCCGCGAATCAGCATGGTCATGAGCGCAGGAACGAGCGTGATGGCCAGAAGCGAAGAGCAACCAACGGCAAGGGTCTTGGTCCAGGCCAGCGGCCGGAACATGCGCCCTTCCTGTGCTTCGAGCAGAAAGACGGGGAGAAAGGAAATGACGATGATGAGAAGAGAAAAGAAGATTGCCGGGCCCACCTGTTTGGCTGCGCCGATGAGGATGGTGCGACGCTCGCCTGCGGAGACGGGCTCGGGATCGCGCTCCTGGCGTTCGGCGAGCTTACGGTGGCCGTTCTCGACCATCACGATTGCCGCATCCACCAGCACGCCGATGGCCAGCGCAAGTCCGCCGAGAGACATGATGTTTGAACTCACTCCCAGCAGGTACATGGGAAGAAATGAAGTGAGCACCGCGATGGGCAAGGTGAGGATGGCGATGAGGGCCGAGCGAAAGTGAAGCAGAAAGACAATAATCACCACGCTGACGATCAACGCTTCTTCAAGCAGGCTGTGTTGCAGCGTTGCGATCGATGCATGGATGAGCCCGGACCGGTCGTAGCCGGAGACGATCTGGACGCCCGACGGCAGTGACGGGGCGAGCTGCTTGATCTTGCGCTCCACGCCGCGGATGACATTCAGCGCGTTCATGCCCTGGCGCATGACCACGATGCCGCCGACCGTTTCGCCATCGCCATTCCATTCGGCCGCGCCTTCGCGGATATCGGGTCCGAATGTGACCTGCCCAAGGTCGCGGATCAGGACGGGCGTACCATCCTTGCTGCCGACCGAGACGGTCTCGAGATCGCTGAGCGAACGCAGGTAGCCGAGGCCGCGGATCATGTAGCGCGCGCCATTCAGGTCGATCGTTCGCCCGCCCACTTCGTTGGCGCTCTTCTGAACGCGATCGATGACCACCGAAAGTGGAATGTTATAGGCCAGCAGTTTTTGCGGATCGAGCTGAACCTGGTACTGCTGCACGTATCCGCCGATGGTGGCCACCTCGGCGACGCCCGGCACTGTCTCAAGCTGATAGCGAAGCTGCCAGTCCTGGAGGGTGCGAAGATCGGCGAGGCTGTGGGTGTGGGTTTTGTCGACGAGCGCATATTCGTAAACCCAGTCCGCGCCGGTGGCGTCGGGACCGATGACCGGATGCACTTGAGCGGGCAGGCGCCCGGCAAGCTGCTGCAGATACTCGACGACGCGCGACCGCGCCCAGTAGATGTCGGTCCCATCCTGGAAGAGGACATAGACGTAGGAGTCGCCAAACATGGTTTGGCCGCGGACGGCTTTTACGTGCGGCGCGGCAAGCAGGCTGGTGACGATGGGGTAGGTGACCTGGTCTTCAATGAGGTCGGGCGGCTCGCCCTCCCAGTTGGTGTGCACTACCACCTGCACGTCTGAGATGTCGGGCAGCGCATCGAGAGGAATGCGACCGAGGCTCCAAACGCCGGCCAGGGTCAGCAACAGAACGGCCGAGAACACCAGGAATCGATTGCGCGCGCAGACGTCGATCAGGCGGGCCAGCATTTACATCCCGCCTTCTGCAACCACATTCAATTGCCTGCTTGCTATCTGTTGCCCGTCCTGGCGGACGCGCACGGTCACCTGGTACCCCCCTCCATACGGAAGCGAGAGCGAACCGCGATAGACACCTGATTGGCTTTCGCGCAGATTGGCCTGAGCGTTAACTGCGGCCATATTCATCGCGGGCATGGCGGGCATGAAAAACACCACGCTCACATCGGCGCCGGCAAACTGCGCCCCGTCTTCGCGGGTAAGCTTGACGGTCAACTGATTGCCGGCGCCCTGGTGCGGCGGATTGGGTGCGGTAGCGAAGTCAATGTGCAAAGCAGGAGCGGGGGCTGAGGCAGAGGTCTGCTGCGGCGTCGAGGCAGCAACGCCCGTGCCGGCTTCAAGCTGGCTTTCGGAATCGATGAGGAAATTGGCCGAGGTGACGATGCGATCGTCCGGCGCGAGGCCTTTGGTGACAACGAAAAAATCGCCTACGCGGTCGCCAACCGAGATTTCTTTGGGCTCGATATTCCCATTGCCGCGATCGAGAAATGCAATCTGCCGCAGCCCGGTTTGAAAGATCGCCGATGCCGGAACCACGAGCTTACGGCCGAGGTTCGTTTTCAGGCCGACGTTCACAAACATGCCAGGCTTCAGCTTGAGATCGAGGTTCATCACGTCGAGGCGCACTTTCACGGTTCGCGTGGCTGTGTCCACCTGCGGAAGAATGCTCTCGATTTTACCGTGGAAGAGTTGGCCCGGATAGGTGTCGACGGTGATTGCTGCCGAATCGCCTTCGCGAACATGCCCGATCTCGTTCTGATAGACCTGGGCATTCACCCACACCTGCGAGAGATCGGCAATGGTGTAGAGGCGCGTTGAGAGATCGGCGTACATGTTAGGCAGCGCGTTGCGCTCGACAATGTAGCCCGTCACCGGCGAGTTGATGGTCATATCCGCAGTCGGCTTGCCGGTCTGTTCGAGCCTCGCAATCTCCTCTTCCGGAATTGCCCATTGACGGAGCCGATCCTCGGCTGCGCTGCTCATTGAAACCGCACCCTCTTTTACGCCGTCGACGCTGCTGCCACGCAATTGGTATTGGCTCTTTTGCGCCAGCAGGAACTCCTTCTGGGTTTGCAGCAGGTCGGGACTGTAAACGGTGAAGAGCGGATCGCCCTTGTGCACGAAAAGATACGTCGCATTGGCGAACACCTCGCGTATGTAGCCCGGAAAGCGTATCTGCACATACGTGACAAGGCGTTCATCGATGTCGACCGTGCCGGTGGCGCGAATGTCGCTTGTGAGATCGCGGTACTCGACTGTGCCGGTCTTTACTCCGATGCTCTGCATCTTCTCGGGCGACAACTGCAACGGAGCCAGGGGGACATCCATCGGCTTCTGCATTGGCGGCGCCGCTGCTGGCTGCGCGACATTGGGACCCGTTGCAACAGGCTCAATGGAATCGGCCTTCGGAACGGGAGCCTGACGGCTGCGGTTATGAAATACGAAGATCGCCGCAACTGCTGCAATGATCGCCAGCCACACGAGAGAAGTACGCACAACGTATTTGTTCATCGCAGCTTCTCTCCTGTAAGCGTTTCGAGATGCGCCAGCGAGGTTTCGTGCTCGAGCAGGGCCTGCAGGTAATCGTCCTCAAAGGTTAACTCATTCACAAAAGATTCAATCACTGCTCCAAATCGTTCGCGGCCGGTCTGATAGGCAGCGAGCTTCGACTCGTAAAGGGCCTTGGACTGCGGAATGAGCCCATCCCTCGACTCCCGCATCAGCTCCTCGCTGCTGATGACGAAGGTGTATTGCCGTTCTACCTCGGCAAGCTGGCGCAGACGGTCCTCGCTTTCCTCGGAACGGGAACCTTCAAGGATTTCGGCGGCCTGACCCTTCTCCGTCTCTGAAGGAGACTGGCGCGGGGCGGCAATCAACAGATAGTTATCAGGATCGTCGACGCCGGTGTGTCGGAACATGAAACCAATGGTCGATTCGGGCTCAACGCCATTCTTCACCGAGTCCAGGCGCGCAGATTCCGCGTCAACGATGGCGCGATCGGCAATCAATGTGGGGTTTTGTTTGCTTGCCGCCGCCAAGAGCTCGCTCACTGATTGATTCAGTTTGCTGAAAGACGTCTGCTCGGGGACGATTTCCGGCGAGTCGGGTTCGCGATGCAGCAGGCCCTTGAGCTCAGCCTGCAATCCTCCCACTTCTTCGTGGTGCAAGGTAGTCTCGCGAAGGATTTTGGTGCGCTCGATCTGCGCCTCGATGACCTCAGACTGGCTGCCCAGCCCGCGGCCGTATTTTGAAAGCTGGGTCTGAATCAGAGCTGCAAGGTCATCGCTTCCGCGTTCATCGATATCGTACATCTGGTAAAGGTACGCGAGCCTGAGGTAAATGGTCTTCACGCGGTCGGCAATGCCGGCGCGAAAAGTGTCAATCTGCGCGCGCTGCGTGACCGCCTCGAGCCGGGCAGTTGGCGAGAGGGGCTGATTGGGTTTCGCGGCGGCGGTGCCCGCAACGGGTTGCGCCAGCATTTCCGCCGCACGCCAGGTGTGCTCGGCGGCAGCGACCTCGGTATTGTTGTTCTCGGCCTCGATTACCAGGTCGGCCAGGGGGGTCGGCGCTGAGTGGCCTCCCGAGCCATCTGCCTGCGCAGAGAGCAACGGCCCTGTCGTAGAAACCAGAACCGAAGCAAGGAGTGCGTATCTCATCACGAGTTGTGCTTCGCGCATCATTTGGTTGCTGTAGTGGGTTTGCCGCCGGGAACGGGGATTGGTTTTCGGTCGAGCTTTGTGTAGCCGGTGTCAAATTCCTTGATCAGCAGGAACTGGTTCTTGCCCACGGAAACGAAGTGCTGATGCGTATCGGACGTGGGCCACCAGATATCGAGGCTGACAATGCTGGCGCCGTGACCGAGGCCGATGTGCTGCTCCAGGGGATTGTTCCCAAAGGAGCTGCCGTATCCCACGGTGCGGACGATAGTGCGCTTCTCGCCCCCGTCATTCTGCACCGTGACGGTAACCCTGGCGCCGAACGCGGCCCGATTGGTCTTGACGCCCACCAGCTTCACATTGATCCAGTCGTTGTCGTTGCCAGGATTGTGGAAGAGCCGGACATTGTGCCGGTCGCCCTCAACCGCCCCCCCAAAGTTGGCAATGATGTCTTCGTGCCCGTTATTGAAGAGATCGGCGAAGGTGATGCCGTGGCCCTTGTGCACGTCGCCAGTGCCGGAGGATTGCGTTATGTCGGAGAATTTTTTCCCTCCGTCATTCTTCAGCAAAACGTGCTGCACAATCGAGGCGTACGAAGGCGTTCCACCACCCGAATAAATATCAAGGAAACCATCGTTGTCGACGTCACCGAAGTTGGCTCCCATGGGGATTAGAACCTTGTTGAGATTCACCTCGGCACTGACATCTTTGAACGTGCCGTTGCGCAAGTTCTTGTAAAGCTTCTGCGTATCGACATGGATGGGCAGATGCATGTCACTGCGGATCACTTCATCGGGAGAGAAGCTTGGATACGCGCCCACAAACAGGTCGGGCCATCCATCGTTGTCGTAGTCAAAGAACCAAGTGGCAAAGCCGATACCCGGCGCCTGTACGCCGGCTTGGCGGGCGATATCGGTAAACGTGCGATCGTGGTTGTTGTGATAAAGAAAGTTTGCGCCGTCGAGATTCGAAACGTAGAAATCGACGTAGCCGTCGTTGTCGTAATCGCCCGCGGCCACGCCTTTGCTGAACTGGGTCTTGTCGATGCCCGCCGCGTGCGAGATGTCTTCGAAGGTTCCGTCGCCGCGGTTGCGGAAGAGCTGGCTCGGCGACCTTTCGTTGGCGATAAACAAATCGACATAGCCGTCGTTGTCAATATCGGCCCACGCGGCGGAGTTCGTCGCCGTAACCGTTTCGCCCAGGCCGCTCTGCACGGTGACGTCGGTGAAGGTTCCATCGCAGTTGTTGCGTAAAAGGGACTTCCTCATGGGAAACTCCCAACCGCCGCGAAGGACCAATATGTCAAGGCACCCGTCGTTGTTATAGTCGGCGGCGACCATGTTCAGGCCGCCGAGCTGGTTTGCAAGCCCTGCCTGAGCGGTGCGGTCGGTGAACGTTCCGTCGCCGTTGTTGTGGTAGTAGCGCATGGATTCGCACGCATCCATGGTTGACAGGACGATGTCGAGCAGCCCGTTGTTCTCGAAGTCGTCCACAAGCACGCCGCCCGCCATCTGGAAGTAGTCGATGCCAAGCTGCGGGGCGATGTCTTTGAATTGCCCGATACTCTCAGGCGACTGGAAGACGCTCGGTGGAATCAGTTGTGCAGGCGGAACTTTATCGGGGTATTCGCCTAGCATGGCGTACGCGTAGTTCAGCAGCCAGCGCATCTGGTAGTCTTCAGGATCGTCTTGAAGCGCCTGGCCCAGGTATTGGATCGCGGTTCTCGCGTTCTCCTGCTTTTCAATGGGCGGCGCAGTAGGCAATGGAGGAAATATCCCTTTGTCTCCCGGATGATGGTAGTAGCCGTTTTCCATCTCGGCGAGATGAAGGTACGCGGCGCCGATGATCCGGAGCGGAAGGGATGCATTCTCCGGCAGGTCCGACTTGGCCAGGGCATAGACCTGCTTCAACTGATCGATCGACTCCTCCATTTGCCCGCCCCACGAGTAGAGCTGGGCCAATTCGATGCGAGTGCGCATGACGTCGAGAGGGTTGGTTTGTATTTGCCCGGCCTCGATGGCGGCCAGACGATTCTTGAAAGCTTCGATCTTGTCGGGGCCTGAGGTCTTGCGCAATTCGCATATCTGGTTCAGATCGCGGTCCCACCCCTCGGTCTTGGGGGCCTGAAGAAGTACCTTATCGGTCTCCCCGAAACCCGAGATATCGGCCCCCTTGTGCACCGCTCCCGACCTGACCAATACCTGTACCTTACTGAGGTCCAGGTCGTGAAGGTTGGGCGCTGTGGGAAGGATGGTAAGAATGGCAAAGCCATTGTCAGTGCGGATGGGATTGGTGATCTCGCCGGTTTTGATGGCGCTGACGGCGTCACGAAACTCGGCCGGCAACTCGGCGGGGCTGAGACGGCCCATGTAACCGCCATCCTTGGCAGTCGAATCGATTGAGACCTCTTTGGCGAGCACGCCGAAGTCGGCTCCAGCCCTCAATCTCGCGATGACAGTCTGTGCCTGTTCCAGCGCAGGCACCACGATGATGCCAATTTCGACGCTCTGTGAGGAGCTTTCCTGAGCGTGGACACCGAGGTAAGGCGAGGAGGAAAGAGCTGCGCAAAAACCCAGCAGGAGCGCGACGAGAGCCGGATCTCGCATCCATCCGACAGCTTTCACCTTCAGATTCACGGCTTTTCCAATCGATTAAAGGAAACTGCTGGAACTGGAATATGTTAGCTGATTGGCCCAGCCCCGAGATGTCATCTAGTTTACATTCAACCTGGATCGGGCGTTCCTAAGCGCTTTCAGAAATAATTTAGACCGAAAGCAGTGCACTCAAGCCGGCTCGACCATCACCAGGGCCCCCGACGAACGTGTTCTGTTCGTCGGGAAGCGACCCCAAGGAGCGACGGCCCTGTACGCATTGACAAAGACCACACTATTTCGGAAAGCGCCGAAACCGGCTGGTCCCCACGTTCGGTAAACGCCTCCTGAGGGAACCGGGATCGGCCGCAGATTACAGCCTTTTCCGGCCGGTCGTTGTAGACCGGCCTGGGGATGGATTCTGGCTGGGTTAAGTGCTTGATAATATGACGAATCTGGTCAGGCGGCAGGCGGAGCGGGAATCGCAAGAAGCCGAGGCACCGGGCGCGGCATTCGAGGGCAGACTCCCATCGAAGAGACCCTGCGACAATCGGCCTCGACATGTGACTCCTATAGCTCAGACAGGGACCACGCGCGCAGCTAGAGTAAAGAACGTAAGGATTGATAAGCAACAGCCCCCGACAGTGTAGTGGACATTCAAGAACGCAATCCAAATCCTTATGGTGGCTGCTGCGGTCCCATGGTTTATTTCGGCTGCAGAGCATCCCACGCACTACAAGCAACCGCAGACACCTCAAGGGGGGTCACACATGCGCGGACTCAAGACTTTACTCGGTACGACAGCATTGCTCGCGGGCCTGGCCATGGCGCCAACTGCTCGAGCACAGGTTGTGATTGACATCGGCGTTCAGCCAGTTTGTTCTTACGGCTACTACGGCTATGCGCCTTACGCGTGCGCGCCCTATGGCTATTACGGACCGGGGTACTTCTACAACGGCATCTTCCTGGGCATGGGTCCGTGGGGTGGTTGGGGCTACAGCCACGGCTGGGGCAGTCATCGCTTTGTGAGTGAAGGCGGCGGAAGCTACCATGGCGGACCTGGCCGTGTTTCCTATCGCCCCAGCGGCGGACAGGCGCGAGGCGGTGGCCAGATTCACAGCAGCGCAGCGGTTTCACATGGCGGCGCAAAACCGAGCGCAGGCCGGGCGGCTGCTCACCCCCAGGCTTCCCATGTCAGCGCACTGCACGCATCCGCTGCCCGTAGTGGCGACGGTGGACATGCCGGCGGCGAGTCGCATGGCGGTGGTGACGGAAAACGCTAACCGATAGCTGCTGAATAAGGCGGCAGGTTGGACAGCGAGCGGCGGAGCATACCTGCTCCGCCACTTTGCGTTTGGGGATACATCTCGGAGCGCACATCGCGCTCGTAGAGCGGACATTGGGGGGACTCGCAAGGGTGATACTGGCTGACCGCGTTTCAAGTGCAAACGGCGAGCGAAGGGCACGCAGCAAAAGTTGGGGCCATGCTAGGCATGATAGATACGATTCCGCGCGAAGGAACTACCTTTCCCCGCAACCCTGGCATGTGACCCCTCCTGCTAATCTTGCGTACGAAAGCAAATCCATGATGATGAATTCCTCGCGGCATCAGATTTCCATCGGATTAGTGGTCGCTTCAATCTTTGCGTGTCTCGGAGCGATCATGGCGTCGGCTCAACAACTGGACACGGCAACCGTGATTCAGCGGGTTGACGCGGCGGTCAAAGCCAGAATTGAAAGCATTGCAGGATACACAGTGACCGAGCACTATGCTGTTTACAGGAACTTGGACGAAACCAATCCTGTGGCTGAAATGACGGTAAAGACTACCTATCAAAGGGATACAGGCAAGAGTTACACAATCATTTCGCAGACCGGCTCGGGGATTATACGAAGCCTGGTACTGGGTGCGATTCTGGACAATGAGAAGCGCATAAGCCTGCCCGGTAACAGGGAAGGGGCGTGGATCACGTCGACAAACTACGAAATGAAACTAAGGCCCGGTGGAACCCAGCTCCTGGACGGACGAGATTGCCTTGTTCTTGCCCTGGCCCCCAGGCGAAAGACTCCTTATCTAGTCGAAGGGACTCTTTGGGTGGACTCGAAAGATGGTTCGATCGTTCAGGTGCAGGGAACAGCAACCAGGAGTTCTTCGGTGTTTACAGGACCGACGCAGGTGATCCGTCAGTACGCAAACGTTGGCGGCTTTCCACAAGCTACCCATGCCAGAGCGGTATCAAACAGCTTCATGTTTGGTCAGACTATCGTAAAAATCGACTACCAGGACTATCAGGTCCAGCTTTGCCCAACCACTTAGTGGGCTAATCCCTTGCCGTCCCTCGGCCACAATCATCAGCCCGCCTCTATCGTTTCTGTGCGTTCCACGGACAGTCCTCATTCATGGGGTTAAGCGCTCTGTGGATCAGTGCGCAGGGGCAGCCGCGACCGGCGGCAACTGAGGTGCAGACTTCAACTGGTCTAAATCAGAAAGCACTCCTTGCCAGCGCGATGCATCTTTCTTGGTCTCGATCGGCAACGCCAGATCGGAATAGAAATCGAGAATGTTGTCGCGCAGTTGCGGCGAGGTCTGATTGAACTTTCCATCGGACAACTCGGCAAGAAGGCCTGCGTAAGCTTCATCCGCAAGCGAGTATTCCCCCGCCTTGGTCCTGTTGCCGTCATCGAGGTTGCAGTTGGGCAGCACCAGCGTGCCTGCGCGCACTTCCTCCAGCAGGGAGCGGTAATTATCAGTGGTTGTGTTGATGCTCTTGATATACAGGTCTTCAGTGTGCGGGGTCGGGTTATTGAACCCCAATCCTTTGAAGGGACCTATCTTTGGCATAAAGCGCAGAAGCGTGGCCAGGATTCGCGTGCCTATTCCCGGCTTGGTATAGGTCTTTCCCCACTCCCTCTCATAATCGACGCGGGACAGGCGATACAGGAACTTCCGCTTGGCAAAATCCGGAGTCTCGCGCATCAGATCCTTCTTATGCGTTTCCAGCGCGACCTGGGTCATTCTAGGAATCAGACTGCTGATAAAGAAACGATACGAACCCACCGCCAGATCCTCGTTCTTGAGCACGTCCTTCAACTCCAGCCCATACACAACTGGAAAGACACGCTCCAGCAATGGTCTCGAGACCTGGAATCCTATGAAATCGTGGTACTGCTGCGGCGCATAACGATTCTTCGCCACCTGCAAGGTGTCGAATCCGAATTCTGTCTTCAGATGCGCCGAGGTGTCCTGGGCATAGCGAACGGACGCGCCATATTTCGCTCGCAGCTTCGGGTAATGGAGCGCAACCGCCTCGTTGACCGCCGGGTGGCCGTCAATGTCCGCGATATAGTGCGAGAGCGCGCCCAGCGCAAAAGCATACTCGTTGGCATCCTGGCTTTCCACGATCAGCTCGCTGACAAAGTCTCCGCTGCGAACGTAATGCGTGAGATTACTGAATTCTTTGTTGCCGAATGGGTAATAGCCAAGGTCCTGAATGACCGAGCCTCCGTAGGCATAGGAATGTGCTTCCCGAATCTGGTCATCAGTGAGCTGGGGAAAGCGTTGCAGCAGAATGGGTCGAATCTCTGCCGTCCACATTAGATCCACGATCTCTTCGTGGGTCAGAACGGAGTAAGCGAACAAGCCTCCGCTAGACATCAGCACGGCGAGAATCGGCGTCACTGTGCGGAACAATAAAATGCACCTACCCTTGGCCGTAGCCCGTGGGAATGTCAGTGCCTTCGGGAAACAGTCCGAGCTTCTGCTGTGCGGCCATATGGGAAGTGCGTCAATCAGTGTAAGTATCAATAGCACGAACAAGGCCATTCCAGGCATGCTTCACTCCATACGTCACCGCACACGCTCGCGATTATTCTCACTTCGAGAAGCAGACCGCAATCCCGGAACGAAAGTCTCCACAGCAGATTAAGAAACGGCCATTTGTGTTGGGGGTGAAGAAGGCATCGTCGCCGCCACCCGCGATTTAACCTCACCGGACAGCCTGCTGGTCATCACCTGAAAGTGATAGCCCATAACTGCCAGCGTCATGGCCGCGCCGACACAATGGCGATAGCGCGTGGCCACAGTCAGCAAAAACTTCCAGTAGCTCCAGCGCTGCCGGCCGAAGACCCCCTGGCGAACGATCGATGTGACAAAGGCGCGCGCATTGCCCTTGGTCAGCCACTGTTGCCTGGTCTTTCGCTCACCGTTTTTTCGATCGCCGGGCCTAGGCTGGGTGCGGCTCAGATAGAGCTTGACGCGTTCGTAGTAGGCCTCGCAGGAATAAATCCTCTTCAGCACCGACCGATAGCCCTCCACCAGCCGCGTCGCGTCCATGTTGGGAAGGAAGTTGAGCTTGTCGTCGGTGTTGTCGCCGTCGCCCGCATCCACAATCCGGCCCTCCCGCCACAGCCGCCGGAAGAGCTGCGTCCCTGGCATAGCCTGCAGCAGGCCTACCATCGCGATGGGAATGCCGCTCTTTTGGATGAACTCGACCATGCGGTCAAAGATGTCTTCCCGATCGGTGTCGAAGCCCAGGATGAAGCCGCCCATGACCTGCATCCCGTAGCTCTGGATTGTAGCCACGCTGTCCAGCAGGCTGCGGCGCGTGTTCTGTAGCTTGTTGGCAGCGATCAACCCCGATTCATCGGGGGTTTCGATGCCCAGGAAGACCGATACGAAGCCGGCGTCTTTCATCAGCTGCATCAACTCCGGATCGTCGGCCAGGTTGAGTGAAGCTTCGGTATTGAAGTCGAAGCTGATCTTGTGCTGCTTGCGCCATTCGGCCAGCGCCACGCATAATTCCTTGGCGCGAGCCTTGTTGCCGATGAAGTTGTCATCGACGATGAACACCGCCTCGCGCCAGCCTGCCGCATACAGCTGGTCCAGCTCGGCCAGCACCTGGGTCACGGCCTTGGTGCGCGGGCGCCGCCCGTAGATCTCGATAATGTCGCAGAACTCGCAGTTGAAGGGGCAACCGCGCGAGTATTGCACGGCCATGGTCGAGTAGCGGTGCATCTTAAGGAGGCTCAGGTCGGGCAGCGGGCTGGTCCGCATCTCCGGCCGGTCGGTGGCCTGATAGACGGGCCTGGCCGTGCCTTGTTCCAGATCCCGTGCCAGGCCGGCAATCAGGCTTTCAGCCTCGCCGATCACCACGTAGTCCGCCTTCAATTCGTCCGCCGGTACGCTGCTGGCAATTGGGCCGCCAACAACGGTGCGCAACCCGCGCGCGCGGCAGCGCTCGACGATGGCCAGCAGCGACTCGCGCTGGATGTGCATGCCGCTCAGCAGAACCACGTCGGCCCAAGCCAGATCGCGGTCGCGCAGCCGCTCAACGTTCGTGTCCACCAGTCGCTTCTTCCAGGCCTTCGGCAACAGCGCGGCCACCGTCATCAGCCCCAGCGGAGGCTGCGCCGCCCGCTTGCCCAGAAACTTGAGCGCATACTTGAAACTCCAAAAGGTATCGGGGAATTCCGGGTAGATCAACAGGGCGTTCATAGGCCGCTTCTCCGGGAAGAAGGGCGGCCGGCGAGTGTGGCCAGGCTTGACTCGGTGATTGCGTCCGGTGCATCGCGAGCCAATACGCCTGCGCTCGAGACGGCGCACTTCTTAGGAGATAGATTCTCCTGCCCGGCCGCCGGAAAACTGTACAAAAAGGATCACTTTGCAGGAAAAGCGCGGGGGGGCGGCTTGAAGCTCTCGGAATCTGCCGACACTCCAGAGTCTCGGACCGCTTTACAGAACGGTTCGGCGTCCGGAGATCAGGTTGAAGATCAGGACGATCAACGCGACTACCAGCAGAATGTGAATCATGCTGCCGGCTATGTGAAAGCTGAAGCCCAGGAGCCACAAAAGCAGAACGATGATAAAGATTGCCCAAAGCATATATACCTCCTTTTCCGCATTGCGGGCGCCTGAGACCGGAAATCCGTCTCAGGCGCACCCAACACATTGACAAAAACGGCTATTGGTTCGAAGCAATCGCCTGCGCCTTTGCGTGCATGACTGCATCGATGAACGCGTCTGCCGATGCCGGCGTCGCCACTTCGCCGCGCAGAACGCGGTGCGAGGAGACGTCGGGTCCGTAGTAGGCATCCATGGAGTCGTCGTCGCGGCGAACATCGGCCCCGGTCAGCGTGAGACCGGCAAAAGCGCCTTTGGCTCGCGAGTAGGTCAGGATCTCGGTATTCAGCTTCCAGTCCGTATCGGCAGTGGCATGGCGCCCCACCGGTCCGGCTGCCGCGGAGGCGTCCGCTCCAAGCTGAAACTTGGCGTTTTCCAGTCGCGACATTCCTTTGTCGCCCTGGAAGATCATGACCAGATCCACGCCTTCGACGCCGATCTGCAACCCCCAGCTTCCTCCTGTGATGGCAAAGAATGCCGGCGCGCTCCATCCGTTTGCGGTCCGGCAGGTGGCTAGGCCCTTACCATTCTCCCCGCCAAACACAAATCCTGCCTTGATCATGTGGGGAACGACGGCAATGCACTGTGCGTGATCCAGCACTTCTTCCGGAATGCCTTTATCCGGCGTGGACATGATCTGGTGCAGGACCAACGTTGCATTATCCACCCGGTTCTGCACAGCTTCGCGAGTCTCCGCCGTGGCGGCCGCGGCCGCACCCAGGCTGACTATAGCCACTAACGTTACGATTTTCTTCATGTATTTCACCTTTTTCTACCCATGCGCAGTGTCTCTCGATATCCGCGCACTGAGGCGCACAAGGTACTTCTTACACTAGAGAGATTGCGTTGCGTGGTCTGAGCAATAGCGCTCTAGCGAGAGCTTGCAGCCCGTTTATTAACTCCGGAGAAATGTTTCCGATGTTCGGGCCGCCCTCAGCGACCGCGGCTTCGGCAGTCATGCGAAACCGGCGACAGCCTGCCCGGGGCTTGTGTCAGCGCATGGCCTCTTAGATTGCCAAAAATGAGGCTTGAAAAATTCAAGGAATAGTGTGCAAAATTGAACATACCGCCCTCCCCCCCGGTGCAAAACTGAGCATACGCCAAGTTGTGAGGGCGGTCGGATGGTCAGTGGAGTGGGCGCTTTGTGGCGCGAAAATGCGCTGATGGCCGTCGATATATTTCGATTGGCGGCATTCTTGCTACCAATCCTTTAGACTGCATGACCGTTTCCCTTTTGCTGCGCTCAATTGCCGTAAGGTATCCAGAAAGAAGCCATTACGATGGTTGAGCTGGAAAAACCCGCGTTCGATGCCATCGCCTTCCTGACGAGCGCCGGTCTCGGGCGAAGAATTGTTCAGCTGGCGCCAAGGCAGGCCTTTTTTTCGCAGGGAGATCCAGCGGATTCCGTCTTCTATCTTCAAAAGGGCCGGGCAAAGATCACGGTCGTCTCGCAGGCCGGCAAGGAAGCCACCATCGCGCTTATTCCCGCAGGCGATTTTGTAGGAGAAAGCGCGCTCGCGGCAGTGCCTGGGCTGCGTTTGTCTACGGCCACCGCCCTTACCGCCTGCACCGCGCTCAAGATTACGCGCGAGGAGATGATCCGCGTAATGCACGAGGAGCATGACTTTTCCGACTTGTTCCTGAAGTTTCTGCTGGACCGGAGTATGCGCATCCAAGCCGACCTTGTCGATCAACTATTCAACTCCAGCGAAAAGCGCCTGGCGCGCATTCTTCTGTTAATGGCGGAGTTTGGCCAGCCGGGGGAGCCGGAGACGTTGATTCCTAAGATCTCGCAGGAGACCCTGGCGGAGATGATCGGCGCCACGCGATCCCGCGTCAGCTTCTTCATGAACCGGTTCCGCAAGCTCGGCTTCATCGAATACAGCGGCCGCATCCGCGTCCACAAGTCGCTGCTCAACGTGATTCTGCACGATCGCTTGCCTGACGACGACGCCGAAAAGCCGGCCATTTCCGGCAACCCGGGGGAGTAACTCCCGACCAGCCAAGGTTTTTCCTCAAATCTGTACAAAACTGACCAGTTTTGCGATTCGTAGCATGGGACACTTACTCACACCCTGCTTCAGCCCCTTCGCGAGGTGAAGGATGTCCGGTGCAAGAGAAAGACTGCTTATCGTAGACGATAAGCGTTCCGTTCAGACGTCGTTATCGCTGGCGCTTGCCGAGATTGGGTATAGCGTGCGATGCGCACAGGACGGATTTGCCGCGCTCCGTGTGTTGCGGGAGGAAATCCCCGACATCCTCCTCTCCGACCTCAACATGCCGGGCATGTCCGGATATGAACTCCTGCGCGTAGTCCGCCGCCGGTTTCCCTCCATCCAGGTGATTGCCATGAGCGGCGCGTTTTCAGGCGACGAAGTGCCCTCCGGCGTGGCCGCCGATGCTTTCTATCAAAAAGGCAGCAGCGTGGGCGCTCTATTGCAGATCATCGAATCCCTGCAGTTCAAGGTGCAGCGAGATCCGCTTCCGGCCCACGCCGCGGCGCCTCTTCTGATCCAACGAAACGGAAGCGACACCTTCAGTGAAGCAAGCGTTACGATTGCCTGCCCCGAGTGTCTGCGGACCTTCCCACTGCCTCTCAACGGCTTTCGCAGTCGCGAGCTGAAAACAAATTGTATTCATTGCGACAGTTCGATTCAGTACTCGGTCGTCGAGCCTCTCAATCAAATGCCGCTGCAAATCTTCTATCGAAGAGCCGGCGCAGAAACCTCCGCGCAGCGTGCATCCGAGGCTGGCGATTGAACGACGCAAGAAAGGGTTCGGCCCATGCGTACCATTGCTGAACTGAACCTGCTGCTTCGCGTGCGGGTTGAACTGCCCGAAGGATTCAGACTGGCGGTGCCGATGCTCAAAGAAATGCTGATTTTGTCCCCAAGTGGCCAAGAGAGGGAGTTATGACGATCCTGCAAATGGCGCTGATCCTGTTTATCTTTTATCGGGCCTTGCGCGTTCCTGCGAAGCCGGTGTGCATCCGGGCACGCACCCGGCCTTCATTGCGGTAGAGTTCGCGAGCCCATGGTCTGATACCTCACTATCATGATGCGGCCTCCCCTCTGATTGAGGCACTGGACGGTTCTCCAGTGCCTCAATCGGAACAACAGTATTGAATCCACGGAGGTGGACCTATGAATAAAGATCGAGTCAAGGGAACGATAGACGAAGCAGTCGGAAGCGCTAAGCGAAAGGCGGGCGATTTGACAGGCAACACATCGCTCCAAGTGAAAGGCATTGTCCAGCAGGTAAAGGGCAAGCTTGAAAATGCCCTTGGCAAGACCAAAGATTCGATTCATGAAGCCAACCGGGAATCTAATGCGCCGCGAGACGCACGTCCCTGAATGGCATCTTCCCCACAAGTGAGCAGTTGTGAACAGATCTTGCCAGACATCCATGAAAGCCTTGGCGTTGGCGCGTCATGCGCTGCCTCTCAGTTCTCGCAGCCCGGATTTGCGCAGTACAGACGGGCAGTCGAAGGACGATCCGGCAAGGAGATTCGTATGCGTACCATCCGGTTTCTGCTGGTGCTTCTGATATTGGCCATTCCGGCCACCATCTTCGGACAGATAGGCATAAGGATCGCGATCGGCCCGCCTATGCTGCCCGTCTATGAACAACCAATTTGTCCTGGGGATGGGTTCATGTGGACCCCCGGCTACTGGGCTTATGACGACAGCATCTCCGATTATTACTGGGTACCTGGCACGTGGGTTCAGGCGCCCGAAGTCGGCTTCCTCTGGACGCCCGGTTATTGGGGCTGGGGCGAAGGTGGATATTTCTTCAATGAAGGTTATTGGGGAGAGACCGTGGGCTTCTACGGCGGAATCAACTACGGTTTCGGCTATTGGGGCGGAGGCTACGGAGGCGGTCGCTGGAACAACGGGCACTTCTTCTACAACCGGTCCGTCAACAACATCGATGTCGTGAATATTCACAACGTCTATGACGAAAGAGTTGAAGTCAGCAACGTCAACCGCGTGAGCTACAACGGCGGGACCGGCGGGATCAGCGCTCGTCCAACTCCGGAGCAGCAGTCTGCAACGGGCCAAAGGCATATTCCGGCTGTGGCTGCTCAAACTGAACATGCGCAGGCCGCGCGCGCCAATCCGGAACAGCGTGCAGGGGTGAACCACGGCAAGCCGGTAATCGCCGCCACTGCCAGGCCGGGAGATTTCAACCAGGAACACGGAGCGGTGGGCGCCAGGGAAACATCGGAGCCTTCCAGCCGTGCGGCAACGGAAACGCGCCCTGCAGTCCATCCGAAGGACCTTGCTCCCATTGCTCGTCCCGCGCCGGTCAATTCTGGGAATGCGGGAGCGGACAAGAAGTACGAGCAGCAGCAGGACAAGTTGATCGCCAAGCAAACTCAAGAACGCCAGGCGCTTCAGCAGAAGCAAGACTCGGAACACCAGCAGCTTGCCCGGCAGAAGGCGAGCGATGCCAAAACACAACAGGTGGAGCAGAAGCACCAACAACAGACGCAGCAGTTAGTGCAGAAACACACCGCGCAGCAGCAGTCGCTGCAGGCTCGTCAACCTCAGCCTCGCGCATCGGAGCCGAGGAACGGAAGGTAACAGGGAAGCCTTCTCAGAGAATACCGATCATTCATTAAGGTTGTCTCCGGCCGGGTGTATTCCACCCGGCCGCTGCTTTTGCTTCTGAGTTGGTAAGCTGCGCGACGTAAAGGGAAGGCGCGTGAATCATGCGCGTGTTGCAGAAAAAAGCGGCTCCAGCGGTCTAGTCGGCCCGAGCCGCGGAGGCGCGCAATGCAAGTGTCTCCGCGGCGTCGATCTTGCGCAGACCGCGAACCTTCCATATCCCGTAGCAGACGCCGGCAACAAGCAGACCCGCGAACACACATATTAGCGGTGTCGACCACTTATCGAGGCTGCCAGACCACAGACGGACGATCCTCCGTCCGTAGATTGCAGCCAGCCAGGCAACGACGGAGTAACGCAGAGTGCGAGCCGCGCCGTACACGACGAGGAAGCGCGTGCGCGAAACGCCCAGCGCACCGGAGGCAAGCGCAAACGGTAGCAGTGGAACCGGCGGTGGAAGCACTGCGGGAAGAAATACGGCGAGGATGCGGTGCCGCTCCACCCATCCCACGACTCGCCCAAGAAGGCGCGCCGGGACGTAACGTCGCAGCGCCGCTTCGCCACCCCTCCTGCCGGCATGCCATGTGGTGTATCCGCCCAGGATGCTCCCGGCGATGGCCATCGGGCCAAGCAGCCATGGATCTCCGCTGTGCGCCACCAGCCACAGCAGCAACAGATCGGTGCTACCGGGCAGCGGCAAAGGAATTGGGGAGGAATCGACTATCGCAACAGAGAAGAGTCCCAGCGCTCCCATATGCGTGAGCCAGTGCGGTAGCAACGGCGAATGCTTATGGGGCGCAAGAAATTCAGCTGATTGTCGAATAAGGCCATTCATACTGACCCCCTCTTGCATTTAGATGCCGCGGCGACTGAACGATGACTCATTCGATGCCGGGCGCGCGGCGAGTAGCGTCTCGCTTCCCGTGCCCCCGGCGACAATAGCTGTTCGCAGGCGCCGCAAACAGGCGCGGCCTCATCCCGCATTGGCGTCATGCAATGAGAACCAGTAATATCGCCGCCAGCAAAACATGCAGCGTACGGGGCGTATCGCAAACATGCCGAGCAGGCTGTCAAGTGATCGCAGCTCGGCTGGCTTGAATTTGAGCGAATTGCAGCGAGGGCATTCGCGCCGTATCCAGAGCAGATGCGGCACCCACGCGGGCCACGTCCGGTTCGAAAAGTTCATCTCAAACTCTCCTTACGTCAGTGCCTGGGTCGCGTTACTATGCACTGTCTTCGCGTGGACTCGGATGCGCGTCCAGCCAACCGAGCATGCAACGTATGCTGCCCGTGGCCAGCGCTACGCTGGAATCGGCGGCGCCGTAATACAGATTGATGGTATCGCCGTCCTTGCCGATGGTCTGCCCACAAGGGAACACAACATCCTTGACGTCCCCACCGCGCTCGTAAGGCGCTTCAGGACCGAAAATCCAGGAATCTCCACGCTGCAGGCACACCGCCGGATCCTCCAGATCGAACAGAGCCAGGCCCAGACGATAAATGCTTCCCGAAGCCGTTTGCCGCACTCCGTGATAGATCATCAGCCATCCCCTGGCCGTTTCTATTGGCGGGGAACATAACCCAATCTTGTTCGCATCCCACCACCCGCCGCGCCGCGCTTCCATGATGATCTTATGGCTTCCCCAATGGCGCAGGTCGGGAGAGTAGGAGATCCACATATGTGCGCCCAGCGTTGTTACCGGCCGATGGATAAGTGCCCAGCGGCCGCCAATCCTCCGCGGCAGCAGCGCAGCGTCTTTATCCTCAGGAGACATCACTACGCCGATTCGCTCAAAGCTCCTGAAGTCGCTGGTGAGCGCCAGCGAAACCCCCGGCCCGCCGCGCGCAAAAGAGGTATAGGCCACTGCGTATCGATCGAGTTCCGGCAAATAGGTTATGCGCGGATCTTCGATGCCCCAGATTTCTTCGGGATACTCTGCCGGATTTGCCATCAGCGTCGGATTCGGGTCAATTCGCCATGTGTTGACGCCGTCGGCGGAACGCGCGGCGCAAAGATGCGATAACCCGCTCCGGTCTTCAACGCGGCAAAGCAGCAAAGTATCTCCGTCGAGCAGGAGTACTGCCGCGGCATTGAAGACGCTGTTGATTGGATAGGGCCAGTGTTCGCGGCTGAGGATTGGATTGGCGGAATAGCGCGTGAACAGGGGTTGATCTACGCAGGATTCAAGCCCTGCCAGTTCCTGCGCGATAGACTCCGGCGATTCAGCCGGCGAGGTGATCGGATTCAAAAGCGACGCTCGTTTCCTGATGCAGTTGGTCTACGTTTGCTACTTGAAGGGCTTGCATTTCCAGCAGAGCCATCAGGAACGAGAGGGTCGATTCAGCGCCTTCGTTTTCATTCACGCGGTCGGGATGAAGCCCATCCCGGCATCCGCCTGTCACCACATCGTAAAGCGGTGTCTGTAGATCGTTCTTGCCAAGGAACCATGAAAAGACGCGGCTGGCTTCTTCGCGCCATTGGCTCTCTTCCGTCAGCCTGTACACCTCAATGCAGGCGGAGACCGTTGCGCAGGCCTCGACTGGCTGTTGATCGAAACGCGCCTTCGCGCTTCCTTCAACGAAGAATCCACTGGTTCCAATGGGCACGAATACCTCTTTATCGTCACGATGCTGCTCGGCGACAAGCCATTTGAGCGCATCCATTCCCGCTTCGATCATTCGATGGTTATTGCTCCGCCATCCGGCAAGAATGAGGGCCTGCGGCAACCTGGCGTTGGAGTAGGAAAGACTCTTTTCGAACCAATGCCAGGTGTCGAAATGACTGCGCTCATAAATGTCCAGCAGGCGATCGGCAAGCGTGTTGCGAATGCCTTGCATGGCCCTGTCTCCAGGGAACCAGTCCAGATAGGCCTGCAGACCGAGAATGCCGAATGCCCATGCGCGCGGGCTGGTGAATCTCAGTACCGCGGGCACGGCGGCCTCAAAGAGTCTTCCCGCCGCTCCGCGCAATCCCGCATTTTGCGATCGGCCCAGAACTGTTCCCAGGGCCCATAGCGCCCGGCCGTGGCTGTCTTCTGAGCCAACGTCTTCGAGCCATTTGCGGTCGTAACCAAGAAAATTCCTGAACCGTCCAGTGTCGGCATTGAATGCAAGCCACAGAAAGGCCAGGTACCGGCGAGAGAGGTCGGGATGCTCTGCGCCGTAATCGAATAAAAGGCTCTCATCCAGAAGAGTGGACACCATGAGAGCGCGCGCGTTGTCGTCGGTCGTATAGCCCTCGCGCGTATTGGGCACGGAAAAAATTGCATGCTGCAAGATGCCGGTGGTGTCGGTCATCGCCAACAGATGGCGGGTGTTCAGAATGGGCAGACGATCGAATGGATCGACCGAGTCCGCGGCCGCTTCGTCCGGTTGGGCCGCTCTTGGCTGCAGCGAGCGCTCGAAGCGCGCACGTTGAAAGCTCGCCATATACTTTCGAGCCGTCTTTGGCCACGTCGTTCCGCGCGAGTAAAGATAAGCGCGCTTGCGCATGGCGTGGCGTTGGGCGCCGTGGTCCAGCAAGTCAATCACTTCATTCGCTATCGAGTTGGAATCGTCGAAGGGAACAATCACGCCTCTTTTGTCCGCGAGCAGTTCCTTTGCATGCCAATACGGCGTGGAGATGATCGCCTTTCCAGCGCCCAGCGCGATGGCCAGCGTTCCGGAGACAACCTGGGCCTCCTGCCGGTAGGGCGTGATGTAAATATCGGCTGCGCCAACGTGCTCTATCAACTCCTTCGCGCTTACAAAGCGGTTGTTAAGAATCAACTGAGACGAAACGCCAAGTTCCTCGGCCAGCGCCTGCAACTCCTCGCGGTAGCGTTCACCTTCACGCCGCCTGATATGTGGGTGCGTCACTCCGGAAACGATATAAACCACGTTTGGATGCTTTGCCAGAATTGCGGGAAGCGCCCGGATCACGTTTTCAATACCCTTGTTCGGAGACAGCAAGCCGAACGTAAGCAGTACCGACTTGCCCTCGGTGCCAAACAGGTCTTTGAAGTAATTGGGATCCATGAAAGGCATATCAGGTACCCCATGGGGAATCACGTCGATCTTTCCGCCCGGGACCGCATACACTTCGCGCAGCAATTGGGCGGCCAGCTCGCTCATCACGACCAGGCGATCGGAGAGGCGGGCGATCTCTTCGAGCACAACACGCTGATTCAGGTCAGGATTGCGCAACACCGTGTGCAGCGTGGTCACCAGAGGCATCTTCAATTCCCGAAGCAAGGCCAGAATATGCCGGCCAGCCGGACCGCCGTAGATGCCGTATTCGTGCTGCAGGCAAACAAGATCGTTGCCATTGAAGTTGAGGAAATCCGCAGCCCGCACGTAGGAAGCGCGGTCTTCCTGGTCGAGCTCGAGACGCACTTGCGCAGGATAAATGTACTTTGAATCCGGATCGTTTACGGGGATTGCAAACAGGCGCCCTTCTCCGTATTCTGTCTCCATCGCGGTGCACAGGTCGGTCGTAAAAGTGGCAATGCCGCACTCTCGCGGCAAGTAATTGCCGATGAACGCGATGCGTGTGGGCAGCGGCAGGTTGCACGTGGTCGACGCGGCGACCGCAAATGCCGCTTGTCCATGCCTTCCGGCCACCTTCTCAGAATGCGCCGGCTCTGAAAACGACATGATGCCCTACTTTCACTTATGTGGGTGAGGTTCACAGGCTCGCTGCAAAATTCCAGTCCCAATGCCGCTGCTCTCTCAGGGCCGGAATCTTATGCGCCGCGGCTCCCCGCCGATCTCACAGCCGTTGCCAGCGGATGCTTCTCGATGTAAATGTCCAGCGAAGTGTGTTGCTGAATCTGGCGAGGCTGCAATGTGACTTTCGCGATGTGGAAGCCCGGATACTTCGTGACCAGAACTGAATCGAGCTCCGCTGCGTTGAATCGCCTCGCGATCCCCTTGAGTGCGCTCGCTAAAGCTCGATCGGCCGCACTTTCCTGCGTTAACCCAAAACCTCTTCGCGAACAGGTGCCCTGCATCCACATGAAGTGCCATCCTGCCTGACGGATCATCCTATCGAGAATTGAAGAAGTCAGTTCTTCTACACGCGTCCAGTTGTCGCCAATGGGCTCCTGAAGCGGGTCCAGGCGATCCGGCAGGATGCACCTCTTGCGCAGAAAAACGGAATGCAGCTTCACGATTGCCGGCTTCGCAAGACGGTGAACACGCTGGTCCCGTCTGAATCGGCGGTAATCGGAATTGGAGTGACAGGCGTGCTCAGAGAAGAATGTCCTGGAGTGACCTCTTCAATAGAAGCTGATGCGCTCTTCGCCTTGGCCGCGGGCTCGATCCGGGCGCCGACTTGGCCCAGGAGCCCTGTTCGGCCGAGCCGCCTGGCTCGCCGCGCAGCAAAATACTTTTCAACATCGATTTTCTTGATGAGGCTCATGACTGCTCCAATCGTCCGGTTGCGTACATGAAAGGCGCTCGTCTGGAGCGAAGCCTGGAGAGCTGAAGGCGAGAAGGGGAATATCCGATGCTCTCTCAAGCATACTCCTCAGGCAGTAAATGCTCCGGCAGCTCTGCAGAACGCAATCTTGTCAAATCTGATGGAGCACCAGAAGAACGACAACGATCAACAGGATCAGCCCTAATCCTCCGCTGGGATAATAGCCCCAATTTCTGCTATGCTGCCACCGCGGCAGTGAGCCAAAGAGCGCCAAAAGTAAAAGTACGACCAACACAGTTCCAAGCATGTCTCACTCCTCATTTGCTCGCATGCAGACAGCATCCAGTCATCCGCTGCGGCCTCTCGGAGAGGCCGCAGCGCTTCCACGTACGTGTTTACTGCAAGCTTCCTGTCGTTGCATTGACCGGGCTTCCAATCGCGTCACCCGATACAACCAGTTCCACTCTCCGGTTCTCTTGCCGTCCTGCCGGGTTATCGTTCGAAGCTACCGGTAGAGTATTGCCAAAGCCCTTTGAGGTGACCGAATTCGTCGCTACGCCCTGATCCACCAGATAATCGCGCACCGAATTGGCTCGGTTCTCAGACAGCTTCTGATTCATCTCATCGCCGCCGACATTGTCTGTGTAGCCACCGACCTCAATGTTGAGGGATGGATAAGCGATCAGGATTCCGGCAACCTTTGCCAGCTTTTCCCTCGCGCCGGGCTTCAGCGAATACTCCCCGGTGTCAAACAGAACATCGGACATGCTGACAATGAGACCCCGCGCGCTATCACGCGTTTCAAGTATCTTGTTCAACTGCTCAGATAACTGCGCGCGCAGAACGGCCTTTTCAGTATCTGCCTGGTGTTCATTCTGCTGCGCCTGCTGCGCAATGGCCCTGGATCGATCCGCGTCGGCCTGAGCAGCGGCGATCTGCGCCGTCGATGTTACTTGATTGACAGCCAAATCGGATTGCGCTTGCGCCGCAGCGGATTGTGCTTGTGCCGCAGCGGACTGCGCTTGATCCTTTTGACGAATCGCGTCGTCGGCCTGCGCCTGCGACTGTGCCTGTGCCGTGGCCGAAGCCAGGCGTTCGTTCGCCGCACGATCCTCTTCAATCCTTTTAACCGCGATCTCCCGCGCATCTTCCGCAGTCTGCACGGTCTCGCGGGACGCTGCAATCAGCCGCTTCTTATCGAAACGCCCATCCGTGGCGTACCCGTCGGCACTGCTCATTAACTGGTCAGCGTGCTGATAACTATCGCCGGCGTACTGCTCGGCACCTTCAGATTTCGCAATGCGCATTGCATTGCGCGCTTCGAGAAACTCCAATGGCAGCTTTGCATCCAGGACCACGGGGTCAAACTTGTATCCGGTAGGAATGTAGCCGCCGCGTTCCGTCAGCTCATATTTCGCATCCACTGTCTCGCTGGTTCCCTTGGTGTCTGCGCGAACCAAGTTCTCGAGGACAACCGCGTTGCTTGGCTGCCGGACTGCAAAGTAGGGCTCCGCAGTAACAATCAGCGCGAATGCCTGGAGATCGGTGGTGGCAGTCAGCTTGCTTCGGTCGTTGCCGCCTACCAGCACTTCCCCAAGGTTCGCTGCGCGCCCTTCGGGCGATATCGCCCACAAGACGTAGGTAAGATACTCGTTTCCGAAGGTTGCGGGGCTTTGCAGGTTCCCGAATTCAACTTCCACTTCCATGGTGCCGCGCTTGCTGCGCACCTTGGCTTTTCCGTTGGCAGATGGCAGCAGAGCAGTGCCCGCAAGATCCACGTCGGTGACGCCGCTCCGGTGCCGATAGTTGATTGCATCCACCGAGCGGCTGGTTACGACCACGCGGAATGTGGAGACAGTTGACACAGGGCCTGTGGTTTCGACGACCGTTGTCGTTTGCGTAGTCACTTGAGCAAACGCGCTCAGGCTGAGGACGCTTCCAACTGCTAACAAAAGCATGTGCTTCATGAGATCTCCTGCAGACCGGGGTCTGCCGTACTCTGTTGTATTTGCGTTCAAGCCGTCAAGTTTGCTCTGCCGGCTTATGGGTCGCGGTGCTTCAATGTCCGACGTGGAACTGGGAAAGATATCCCATCCCGCCGGATATCCTCAGCAGCCACACAACCAAAACAATCACAACGACGCCATTCAGGATGCCCTTGATCGTGCCCTGCATCGGTATGAAACGGTTGATGAGCCAAAGCAGCACTCCTACTACAGCGATGATGATGACAACGGTGACTAATGGCATGGGATGCTCTCCAATCGAAGTGCTAAAGCCGATGGGACACTTGAGCGGTTGACGATCCGCTCGGCTTCGTTTAGTGTCGCGATTTGCCCGGATCTTGCGTCGGCCCCGATGGTTGCTCTTACGCGATGCGGGTGGCTAAGAGGCATAAGTATCAATTGGGCCGGCTTAGCTAAGGAACAGCCAGGGAGGAGAAAGACAGGCTCACGGTTAGCCATGGGCCTGTCTGTTTAAGAAGAGATTCTGGCGCTACTTCTTCTCGGGCTTTGACTCCTCTTTGGGTTCCGCTCTTGGCGCAGGGGCGGCGTGTTCCGCAGGCGCCGCGCGCTGCACAGGTGCTGCGTGTTGCGCTGGCGCCGCATGCTGTACGGGTGCTGCGCGTTGCGCAGGCGCCGCGTGCTGCATCGCCACAGGCGCGACATGAGCCGCGGGTGCAGGCTGCTGCCGGACCTGAGGCTTCGGCGCAGCCTTTTCCACTGGCCGTGCTTCTGTTCTCGCGGCTGCCGGCGCGGCATGGGCCGCGGGCGTGGCGTGAGTCTGACTCGCAGGTTGCTGCCTAACCTGAGGTTTCGGGGCAGCCTTTTCCACCTGCCGTGCCTCTGTTCTCGCGGCTACCGGCGCGGCGTGGGCTGCGGGCTTCGCTTGCGGCTTCACTTCTGCCCTCGGCGCGGCCTTCTCCGCTGGCCGTGCTTCCGTTCTCGCAACTGCCGGCGCAGCATGTGCCGGGGGCGTGGCGTGCGCCTGCACTTCAGGCTTTGGTGCTACCTTCGCGGCAGGCCTGGTCTCCGCTTTCATTTGAGCGGCCGGAGCTGCCTTTTGTGCAGCCAGCGGCCTGGCGGCAACAAGGTTTGCCGGGTGGCCACCGTTGGCCTTGGCAAACGACGTTCTGTCGGCCCTGGCGGTTGTCTCGTGTTGCGACTGAATCGCGGTCGGAGGCGCATGCTGCTCGTGCTCCACCGCCCGCTCGGCAGGCGAGGCCGTGTGTTGAATCCCGCCCGGGCCGCCGTTGTACGCTACATGATTCGGGTTAGCCACGATGCCGGCTTCGACGATTGTCCGGTTCACA
>Ga0326727_10001580_pt1 | contig 82967 bp, 71 predicted proteins | sample MB2enrmetagenome_FD_207643 | JGI IMG/M metagenome (GOLD analysis project Ga0326727, IMG submission 207643) | Lab enriched peat soil microbial communities from McLean, Ithaca, NY, United States - MB29MY | ecosystem: Environmental > Terrestrial > Soil > Wetlands > Peat | place: USA: New York... | reverse complement strand
GCCGCCCACGCTTTGTCGTCAATCAGGTACTCGTCAGCCATAGTTGTTCAGTCGCTCCAGCCAAACTGACTGGCTTGAATCGGAAAAACCTAGCGATTCCTAGTGCCTGATTGGGTTCGGAGCCTAAAGCCTTTTCGGGCTGACTGTAATCGTGGCAATGATCCTATTCGTCATGGCCCGGACAAGCCGGCCATGACGGTGTGGCAGCGTTCGCCGCCTTTTCAGTCAGCCTGAACACGCTCTAAAGCCTTCGCTCCTTCCACCCGTCAACCCACCATTGAACCGGTTCCTGATCGGAAGCTGGCAAATTTCGGGCGTTCTTTGCTGGCGTAGCGGCCTTCCCGGCGAGGATGGGCTTTGCGGCCTCGGTCGTTCCGGCGGGATTGGTCGATGCCGCTACCGTCGCCGTCTTCGATTTCCGTCCGGCCGCCTGCCGAATCTTCAAGCGCGCCGCCTCAACCCGGGCGGCAAGCGCAGCGGCCTCCCGCCCCGCTACGATTTCGGAGGCCGCAGGCTTCGCCCGGGCGGCCGGTTTGGATGCAGCTCCGGCGGTCCGAACGGTTTTCCTGGCCGGCACCTTAACGGCAGTTGCATCAGATCCCTGAGGTTTCCCGGCAATCGCTCGCGCCGCGTCCGGAGGTGCCACCTCGGCCGCGTTGCCGCCAGGCGCGTCTTCGCCGCCCATGTCCAAACCGAACAGCGCCGCCATATCGCCGGTTTCCAGCACCTTGCCGGCAGCAGGCGCTTGCTTCGACATCGGCAGAGCGGTGCCGATATCGGCGACCAGATCCTTCTCATTGACCGAACGCAACAGAAACAGCAGCTCCGGTTTCGTGTCCAGCCGCGATCCGACGCCGTACAGCGTGGCCGCGACGTGCTTGCACATCGATGCGGAGTCCGGGCAACTGCACGAAAAGCGGATTTCGGACGGTTTCGGGAACAGCCCGGTGCCCTGGCGGCAGATCCGCTCCATCACCCCCTTGGACAGCCGCCCTTGCAGCAGTTCCACCAGCGAGTCGATGCCGCCCGAGCAATCGGCGCAGATCGATTTCCAATGCGCCTTGACCACTTCGCCGATGCTGATCCTGACCCGGTAGATCTCCGATCCGCTGACCATCGCCGTCACCTCGTTCGGGCCGATCTGCAGATCGACGACCGAGCCGTTACGCACATAGGTGCGGCCGCGCGGCAGACGGTTGTCGTAATCGCGATAGCTTTCGAGGTTGTCGCACCACGCCTTGCCCCAGAACGTCGCGGCGATCTTCTTGCCTTCCAGCGTGACCGGAGAAACAACGGTGCCCTTTTTGGCCAGCTTCTGCATCGCCAGGGCAGCCTTGCGGCGGCGTTCCGCGACCGGCACATAAGGCGCCCATCCCCCGTAGTAGCGCGACATACCCCTTACTCCTTCATCGCGGTATGGAGGTCCAGCGCCACCAGCCGCAACAGATCGTCCGTTTTCATTTCGGTGAGGTTGATCTCCCCGCCGCCCGCCAGCAGCTCATCTGACAGCCCCCGCTTCGATTCGATCAAGCGGTCGATTTTCTCCTCGACCGTGCCGCGGCAGATGAACTTGTGCACCACGACGTTCTTCTTCTGGCCGATGCGGAACGCCCGGTCTGTGGCCTGATTCTCCACCGCGGGGTTCCACCAGCGATCGACGTGCACAACGTGCGACGCCGCGGTCAGGGTGAGCCCGGAGCCGCCCGCCTTCAGCGACAGCACGAAGAACGGCACGGACTCGTCCTCCTGGAACCGCTGCACCAGGGCCTTGCGGTTCTTCACCGCCGTCTCGCCATGCAGCACCAGGCCGGAGCGGCCGAACACCTGGCCGAGGAAGGCCGCCAGCGGTCCGGTCATCTCGCGGAACTGGGTGAAGACCAGCATCTTCTCCTGCCTTGCGGCGACGGTCTCGGCGATCTCGCGCAGGCGCGCCCATTTGCCGCTGTCCTCCTCCGCCCAGCCCGAGTCGTTCAGCCACTGCGAGGGGTGATTGCAGATCTGCTTGAGCCGCATCAGCATCGCCAGCACGACGCCCTTGCGCTGGATGCCCTCGGTGGCCTCCAGGCTTTTTTCCAGGTCCTGCACCGCCTGCTCGTACAGCGCCGCCTGCCGCCGGCTGAGGCCGCAATACGCCTTGATCTCGGTCTTGTCCGGCAGATCGGCGATGATCGACCGGTCGGTCTTCATTCGGCGCAGGATGTAGGGCCGCACCAGTTCCCGCAGCGGCCCGTACGGATTGTCGGTCCGCTCCGCGAGGCCCTTGGCGTAGCGGGAAAACTGCTTGGCGCTGCCCAGCAGGCCGGGATTGATGAAATCGAAGATTGACCACAGGTCGCCGAGGCTGTTCTCGACCGGCGTGCCGGTCAGCGCGATGCGCGCCGAACCGTGCAGCGCCTTTGCCGCCTTGGTCTGCCGCGCGGCCGGGTTCTTGATCGCCTGCGCCTCGTCCAGGATGACGAAGCGCCACGCCGTCTCCGCAAACGTCGGAATGCGCAGCAGCGAGCCGTAGCTGGTGATGGCGAGATCGTATCCCTCCGGCGTGAACTGTTTGATCGCATCGGCTGGCATCGCCGACGGGTGCACGATCGCCGCCTTCAGCCCCGGGGCGAATTTGTCGATCTCCGCCGCCCAGTTGCCGAGCAGCGAGGCCGGCGCCACCAGCAGGCTGGGCGGCCGCCCGGGATGGCGCGCCTTGTCCACCAGCAGCAGCGACAGCACCTGGATGGTCTTGCCTAAGCCCATGTCGTCGGCCAGGCAGGCGCCCAGGCCGAGGCCGGACAGCAGATGCAGCCACCGCGTGCCGGCGCGCTGATAGGGGCGCAACGTCCCCTGCAGCGCCGCCCCGGGATCGCCGCCATCCCCGTCCGCGGCACGCAGCTCGGTCAACGTCTGTTCCAGCCAGGGTCCCGCGGTCACAGACGACCACTCGGCATCGCGTGCGGCCGGTTCGTCGCCGGTGACAGCGGCGCCCGCCAACATCCGCATCGCCTCGGCGAAGCTCAGGCCGTCCCGGGCGGCGAGCGCCTCGGCGGCACGGAATTGCTCCATGGTGCGTTCGAAGCGCGCCCGGTCGATTTCCACCCATTGGCCGCGCAGGAGCACCAGATCCTCGGTGCCGGCGAGCAGGGCGGCGATCTCATCTTCGGTCAGCGGTTCACCGCCCAGCGTGACGCCCATGCGGAAATCCAGCAGCGCGTCCAGGCCAACCTCCGACGGCCGGCTGGAGCCGATGGTGCCGGTAACCGTTGGCCGCGGCGGCCGGTTGGCGCGCCAGGCGGCGGGCATGCGGACGACCACACCGGCGCTTTCCAGCTCGGGCAGGCTGCGGAGGAAGCGCGCCGCCTCACCCGGACCCCAGCGCAATGGATGAAAGATCTCTCCCGCGTCGATCATCGGCCGCAGCCAGTCGCAGTGCTCCGCAGCGCGCTGCACCGGCAGCAGTAGCGACAGCAGCCGATCCCTTTCCCCGGCGTATTCGCGCAGCGCCTGGCCGAGGGGAACGTGCTGGGCCCGGGCCTGGGCGGACAGCCGGGTCGTGTAGGTTGCCATGAAGGCGAACGGCTGTTCGGCGTCGCGGCGATTTTCGGCCAGGTTGAAATGCACCCGCCCGACCAGGTTCCAGGCGGGGTTCAGCGATGTCAGGAAGCCCTGCAAGCCGGTGCCGGAAGCGGCCAGGGACGCGGCGAAGGCCTGCGCCATCTCCCCCCACAACTCCAGCAACACGTCCGGGGTCAGGTATTCGGCGCCCGCCATCAGCGGCGCGGTGAGTACCAGGGATGCGCGCTCGGCCTCGGTTGGCGCCGGCACGTCCGGCAGAGGGGCCATGCCGTCCTCGTCGCCGGAGGCATGCAGGCAGAGCGACCCGATGTAGCGGGACGCGAAGGCGCGCCACCAGACCAGCACGGGCGGCAGGGTCTGCCCGGCCTCCCCGCCACCCAGCCGCACCAGCCCGTGCCCGGTTCCGCGGGCAAAAGCCTCGGTCAGGCGGGCGGCGACCGGGGCGTCGATGTCCGGCGCATCGTCCTGATTGTCGGCGACCAGGTGTCCGTGGGGGGTGAGTCGCAGTCCGAATCCAGCCATGCCGGTATTCTACCCCGGTGCTTCGGGTCTTGGCCCCGGGGAATCTGCCACCGCCGCGAGCGGCCCGCCGTCTGAAGCGAAATGTAACACTTGATATAGATCAAGGCATCGCCGCCGGACGGATGGAAACTGGTAGTAGGGTGGCAACAAAAGCGACCAAGGAGGACGTCATGAAACTCGGCATGCTGCACTTGTTCGAAAACCCGGCCGGCAAGACCGAGCACGAGGTGATCAAGGAGCAGATGGAACTGATGTATGAAGCCGAAAGTCTTGGCTTCGACTCCGTCTGGCCGGCCGAACACCATTTCTCCGAATACGGCTACTGCGCCTCGCCGCAGTTGTCGCTCGCCGCGGTGGCGGCCAGGACGAAGCGAATCCGCCTCGGCACCGGCGTCGTCGTGCTGCCGTTCCATAATCCGGTCCGCGTCGCCGAGGACTTCGCGTTCCTGGATCTGATGTCCGACGGGCGGGTCGATCTGGGCGTCGGCCGCGGCTACCAGCCGATAGAGTACAAAGGGTTCGGACTGGCCGACAAGCAGGCGCAGTCGCGCGAGATCTTCGACGAGGCGGTCAACCTGGTCCGCAAGTGCTGGACCGAGGAGCGCGTCACCTTCAAGGGCAAGCACTATCAGGTCGAGGATTTGTATGTCCGGCCGAAGCCGCTGCAGCAGCCGCATCCGCCCATCTATATGGCGTGCCTGTCGCCGGAGACCTTCCGCCTCGCCGGACGCTACGGCTTCAACGTCCTGATGTCCGGCGCCTTCGGCCTGTCCGCCGAGGGCGCGAAGATCGGCGTTGCCGATTACCGCGCCGGGCGGCGCGAGGCCGGCCTCGATCCCGCCGGCGGCAAGATCGCGCTGCTGCTGAAGGTTTATGCCGGCGACACGATGGGCGACGCACGCCGCGATTACGCCGGGCCGTGCACCTGGTACTACCGCACGATCGCCAAATACGTCGCGCCGCCGCCGGGCCAGGCCGTCGTCAAGAGCTACGAACTGTATAGCAAGACCCGGAGTGCCGCTGAGACGCTGGATTTCGAGGACCTGGCGAACAGCCCGCTGATGGTCTGCGGCGACGTCGACCATTGCGTGGAGAAGCTGACGCGCCTCAGGGTGGAATACGGCTTCGACGAGCTGCTCTGCTGGACCCGCATCGGCGGCCTGGAAAACCGCAAGGTGCTGCATTCGATGGAGTTGATGAGCGGACTGGTGATGCCGCGCGTGCGTCAGGTGACGGCGCTGGCGGCGTAAGCGGCGTTGCCTGCCTTCGGGCAGGCGAAGTCCGCTCCGGCATCGGCAAGGCTTGAGGTCGTTCAGTGGCTGTTCTGGATGAAATGGGTCAGCACCCGGGCAATCGCCGCAATCAGGCCCGACGCGACTGCCAGGCCGGCGCCGAAAGCAGCAGACAGCGCCTTCCAAGGCTCCCACCGAAGCTGCTTCTGCTTCAGGTCCGCATCGGCTTGCTTGTTGGCGATATCAGCTCGCCTATCACTTCGGTTGGGTTGCCGGCGCCGCCGGCGTGACGACGATCGACCCGGGCTGGAAAATCACCTGCGGCGGGGGAGGCGGAGGCGCTGGCTCGCGACGGGCCAGATAGTTGCCCAGTGCCGCACCCGCCCCGACCAATGCGGCTGCGGACACGACTGCCTGCAGGAGGAACCTCCTCGACTCCCAAACCATATCCGCGCGCATTTTCTCGATGTTTATGGCCATTTGATCCATCTGAGCTGATACTCTTCGCGCTGCTCTTCGTCGGTCAGGGGCATCCGTCGGTTCAATCCATCTTGTGAGACGCGCCCGTGCTGTCAACAACAGCCCGCTTCAGCCGCCTGATGATCCAAAAGGCGCCCCAGCCGCCCAGCGCGGCCAGCGGCAACCAAGGCAGTGCGTAGGCGACCCAACTGATCATGTCGCCGAACGACCCGATCACCGTCTGCACGAACTGGTCGAACGCAATCCGCAGCGGCGACAAATCAACCGGTCCGGCCTGCTGGACCAGGCCGTTATACGACACGTCCACAGCCACCGTGTCGGTGATCGTGCGCAGGTAGTCGCGCTGCGCGGTCTCGCTCTCGATCGCCCCCTGCACGTCGGCCAGTTGCTTTTCCACGGCAACCAGGTCGCCGACACTGGTGCCGGTCTGCTTCAGCATCGCCGACAAGCGATCCCGCAGCGCGATCTGGGCATCGAGGCGCTTTTCGATGTCGAGCAGCGGGATGGTCTTGTCCTCCGCCGTCTCGGCGTGGCTGACCAGCCGGGCGGGCGGCGCGGTGACTGCATCGGCGAACGCCTGATACTTGTCCGGGGCGATGCGCACCGAGATCGAACCCTCGACCGAGCCGTCCCGCAGGCGGTCCAGCCTTGTATTCAGCACCGAGCAGCCGGCGGCGAGGCAAGCCTCCAGCGTCTTCTGCTGGGTCGCCTCGACGGCGCTGGCGGGCAGCTCGATCACGAAGCTTTCCGAGAACGCGATGCGGCGGTTTGCGGCAGCGGGCGCGGCGGCCATCGCCATGCTGCGCATGCCGGCGGGCGCGGCGAGCGCCCCGGGCATGGGCTGCGGCTGCCGCTTGCAAGCGGTCAGCGCCAGCAGGGACAACACCAGGACGGTGCAAAGGCGGGCCGGATGGCGCATGAGGGTTGGGTCTTTTCCGCCGGTTGTTGACGGGTCGAATCTAGCGGTTCGGACGCCGGATGTCATCGTCCGGCTGTTGTCCGGGGTCGGGACCGCCCGGGTTGGAGCCTGCCCTTTGCGGCGGACGCGTGGCGCATGGCGCGGTCGCGTAGAGGTCGCGGATGTTTTTTGCGAACCCCGGGTGGACGAATGGCGAATTCCTGGCGTGGTTAATGCAAGAAAAGCTGTTACACGGATTTCTACGGATTAAGGGCACAGATTACGCCCATGTCTGGTGCTTCGGTCGTGCCGCCGCTTGATCCGTTGATCTCTGCACGGACAACCGCATGCAGCGAAAGCCCCGCAGCCGCAACGCGACCTGTGTTACACCTTGGCTTTCTTGCGTAACCGGCCGTCCCCGGGGCCGCGCCGGAATGCGCTACGAGCGGCAAAACCTCAAATGGCAGATGCCGCGGCCACGAGGCGGCGAGGGACCAGGTAAGTACGGCACCCGGCATTGCGCATGCGGCCCTGCCAAGACCGCCGATCCGGAGTGTGGAAAATCGGTTCGCAGATGCACAATAACAGCAACGGGGAGCGGTTCGCCACGGGCCATCAGCGGCGGACTTGCGGCACCTGCACGAAAGGGCGCGTATGGTCGCATCCGCGGAGCATTACGATGACCCAGCCGCCCTCCCTGTCCCTGCGCCCCATCGGCACCCTCCACACCCCGTGGCGCACCACCGCCGAGTGCCCACGGAACGGCCGCCAGCCCGACCCGGCGCCGCTGTGCACGGCTCAGGTGCTGCCGGAGTTCGTGGACGGTTTGCAAGACCTGGAGGGGTTTTCCCACCTGATCCTGCTGTATTGGCTGGTCCAGGCGTCCTACGGGCGACCGCTGTTCAAGCCGCCGTTCGATCCGCAGGCGGCCGTGGCCGGCTCCGTTGCCTTGTCCATGCCGCTCGGTTTGATGGTCGGCCGGCCTTTCAGGCCCTTCAGACGGGCGATCTCCTCGCGCTGTTCGGCAACAACCTTTTCCAGGGCGCCAACTTTGCCGAGCAGCTCAACCAGCAGAGCCTCAAGCTCTGCACAGCTCAGATCGGAGAGGGCGTGCGGCGGCACGTCCGCACAGAATCTGACCGATTCGAGCCGGGGCAAGCGAAAAATGCGGGCTGGCCCACTTCTTTGCCCGTATTACGATTCCAGCCCGCAATACTTTGAAAAGCAAGGAGAAAAGACATGCGTGGTGCCCAGGGGCGGAATCGAACCACCGACACTGCGATTTTCAGTCGCATGCTCTACCAACTGAGCTACCTGGGCATCGCCCGGCCACGAACCGCGACCGCGTTGGAGGCGGGTGCTTAGCCCAACCCCGCCCGGGGATCAAGCCGCGAAATCGCGCCTCTAGACCGTATCCGGGGACGGCGGCGGATCCTCGTCCAGCTCCGCCGGAGGACCCGGGATGCGATACACCCCGCTCAGCCAGCGGCCGAGATCGACCTCCTGGCAGCGCGGCGTGCAAAACGGCCGAAACGCCTCGGAAGCGCGTCGTCCGCAGATCGGGCAGGTTGGTTGGGCCTTATCCATTCTCCGTCTCCAGGGTCCACGCAACCTCCGCCAACGAAGGTTCGGCGCGCAGCATAACCTGCCGCCCGGTCCGCCGCGCAAGATCGGAAAGCGCCGCGGTGTCCGCCAGCAGGGCCGAAACCACGGCCGGATGCGCCCGAATTGCCTTCATCCCGCGCGGATCGCGCCCGTATTCACCCATCACCGCGCGCAACGCGGCCAGCCCCGCCGCCAGCGGGCCGGACAGCAGCTCGTGCAGCGGCGGATGCACCCGGGAGCGGACGATCTCCGCCAGGCCCAGCGCGGTGAAGCCCAGAAACCGCGGACGCAACGGATCATCGGCCAGCGCGCGGACGAAATCCGGCGCCAGCGCCGCCCGCTTGCGCGCGGTCATCCCCGCCAGATCGACGACGATGCCGCCGGACAGGTTGCGCAGCCTGATCTGCTCCGCCAGCGCCGGCAGCACCTCCCGGTTCAGCGCCTCGTGCCCGCCGCGTCCCCCGGCAAGCGCCCCCCCGCCATCGACGTCGATCGCTACCAGCGCCGGAGTCGGCCAGACCGACAGGCGCGCGCCGCCCGGCAGATCGACCACCGGGCGGGACAGCGCGTCGATCGCCTCCGCCACGTCCTCGTCCAGAACCGCCTCCGCCACCGAGACGCGCGCGCCCGGGTCACCACGCAACGCCGCCGCGACACCTGGATCGTCCACCAGCACAGACGCCTCGGGATAGCGCTCCGCCAGCCGGACCACAGGCCCGGGGCCGCGGCGCAGCAACCGAACCGATCCGTTCGCAGTCTCGTCCACCCGCGCCGTCAGCCGCGGACCTTTGCTGCCTTGCGCGGCGCGGGTGATGCGGACGGCCAGGACCGTGCCGACTGTCAGGCCCCTGGCGCCCTCGCTGTCCGGGAGGAACCCTTCCGCATCCGCCAGCGCCACGAACGCGCCGGCCATGGCGGGAACCGCGGCGATCACCCGGCCGACGTGCACATCGCCGACTCCATCCGGCGATCCCGGCCGCCACAGCGCATAATCGAGCAACCGGTTGCCGCGCACGGCGGCGACATGCGCCTCGCCGGGGCTGGTGGCGACGCGGATCGAGACGCTCACGGCACCTGCCAGCCGAAGCCCCGCAGCAACTGCGCGGTCTCGAACAGCGGCAGTCCGACGACGCCGGACTGGCTGCCCGACAAAAAGCGGATGAAGCTGGCGGCATAGCCGTTGATCGCGTAACCGCCAGACTTGCCGAGACCTTCGCCGGTCGCGACAAAACGCTCGATCTGCTCGCCGGTCAGGCGGTTGAAGGTGACGGCGCTTTCGACCAGGCGTTCCCGCACCGTGCCGTCCGGAGCGGCCAGGGCGATCGCGGTCAGCACGCGGTGGCGGCGGCCGGACAGAAGCGTCAGGCAGGTCCGGACATCGGCATCGGTTTCCGCCTTCGGCAGGATGCGCCGTCCGGCTGCCACGACCGTATCGGCGGCCAGCACCAGATGATCGGGAAACGTGACGGCGCGAGCCTTGCCGCGTGCCATGCGCACGGCGTAAAGCCGCGGCGACTCGTCGCGCGCCGGGGTTTCGTCGATGTCAGGGGAGACAATAAGAGCCGGCGTGATGCCGATCTGCCGCAGCAGCATCGAACGTCGCGGGCTGGAGGAGGCCAGAACCAGCGGGAGCGGCGTCACCCGCAAGTCGCGCGCATAGCCCGGGCGGCCGCTTATTTGAAGCGGAAGGTGATGCGGCCCTTGCTCAGGTCGTAGGGCGTCATTTCCACGTTCACCCGGTCGCCGGCCAGCACCCGGATGCGGTTCTTGCGCATCTTGCCGCTGGTGTGGGCAAGGATGGAGTGCTCGTTATCCAATTTCACCCGGAACATGGCGTTGGGCAGAAGCTCCATTACCGTGCCGCTGAATTCGATCATGTCCTCTTTTGACATCAGGCCCCGTAAGTTTGTTGATTCGGCGGGAACATGATGTTCGGCGCCGGGAAGGTCAAGCATGGTTGCCGGATGGGTGGCATGCCGCGGGGCCCGGCTTGGGGGTGGAGCCGGCTGCGCCGCCTGCGCCGGCAGACGCCTGGCGCTACCCCGGCACCGTCCCCTGCCGCCGTCTGTTGCTCTGGAACACCCGATCCGCCAGCTTCTTCTGCTCGTCCGGCATCATGTCATAGAGCGCGGTGAACGAGGCGACCAGGGCCTTCGCTCCGTCGGCGTGCGCCTGCGCGTATCGGGCATACGTCTGCATGTCGTCCAGCGCCGTCAACCCTTTCCGGGACTGTTCGGCCGTCTCGGCTGCGAGTTTGTCGAGCGCCGCGGCGTTGTCGCGCATGGTCTGCGCCACTGCCTGCCAGGCGGGATCCTCGGCGGGTGTGATCTTCAGCGCGGAATGGAGGGCGGCGATCCGCTGCTCGACCATCTCCGCCCGCCGCTCGGTCCGGGTCTGATGCGCGGGAGCGGGTGCGCCGGTCTGCGCGAACGACGGCGGCGCGGTCAGCACCGCGGCGGTCAGCAAGCCCGCGAAGGCCAACGAGCGCTTGACCGGCGCGGACATGAAGGGTGAAACAGCGAAACATGACATACCGGTGCTCCCAGATAACAGTAACGTCCGCCGATGCCGCCGCTTTCGGGCAAGGCGGCCGGGACTCCCGGCGGCGGGACAGCCAGGCGCGGCCCGGTGTCACCAATGTGCCGCTGGCGCTCCGGCGCCCGGCGTTTAGCATCTTTCCGCTACGATTGCTCTGCCTCTGTATCGTGCTGCCGATGGGCCTGAGTGCTTGTTCGCCTTATGATCCGCCGATCCCGGGCGACCATGCGACCGACAAGTACAAGGACGATCTGGAAAAGTGCAGGACCAACTCGCGGGAGGCGGTGCGGATCAAGAACGCCGATACGCCGTGGACCTGGATCATCTCCCCCTTCACCGGCCCTCCGGCGGTCCGTGCCGCGATCCGGTCGTGCATGCAGGGCAAGGGCTATGTGCTGGAGAAGGACGGCCGCTGAAGGCCGCGTCCGGCAGGCCGCCAGACCTGTGCGCGCAGCCGGGGGGGGGTGGCTCCACCGCGCCGGACCCGGGTACCCAACCCGCACGTCGTTGAGCCTTCGTTAACCTTTTCCGGTATAGTCTGCCGGACAGGCAAGGCTTTTGGCGGACCCGCATGATCCAGGTGACACGCTCGCTATCGATCGACGAACGCGCGGTGGAGGAGACGTTCATCCGCGCCTCCGGCCCCGGCGGCCAGAATGTCAACAAGGTGGAAACCGCGGTGCAGCTTCGCCTGTCGCTGGACCGCGCCGGATTGCCGCCCGGTGTGCGGGCACGGCTGGAGAAGCTGGCTGGGCGGCGGCTGACCCTGGATGGCGAGATCATAATCACCGCGCAGCAGCATCGCACGCAGGAGCGCAACCGGGCGGAGGCGATGGACGCGCTGATCAAGCTGGTGCAGCGCGCCGCTGTCGCGCCGATACGCCGGGTGCCGACGAAGCCGAGCTACGGGTCCAAGCTGCGGCGGCTTGAGGAGAAGGCGCACCGCTCGGGGATCAAGCGCGGCAGGAGCGGCGGCCGGGACGGGGAGTAAATCTCCGCCGGGAAACAATCGGATCGTGCAGCCTCCGTGTGAGTACGGCCGTGGCTACGACTGTAGCCCTCGTCCGGGTGACGATCCGACTGACAGGACGGACGAGCCTGCCTGGCGCTGCCTCCCCGATGACCGAAAAGGATAGCCTTATTCCCCGGCAAAGCGCAGGCTGAGTCGCTCCGATCGGAGCCGGCGACAAAATGGTTCCGCCGCCTTGCAGAAAATTGCGACTGACCGAATTTGATCACTGTCAATGTCGCGCAACATCGCCTTATGCTTCGGCCGGCACCTACTGAACGGGAGACACGCCCATGGTTTCGCGCGATCTGACGCCGATCGTCGATCTGAGTTTGGACAGGGGCACAGGACCGTTCCGCACCCGCCATCCGGTCTGGTCCGATCTGCGGCCTCCCTGCAACAACGCCTGCCCGGCCGGCGAAAACATCCAGGCCTGGCTGGCGCACGCGCAGGCCGGGGAGTTCCGCAAGGCGTGGGAAACCCTGGTCGCCGACAACCCGCTGCCGGCGACGCATGGCCGCGTCTGCTACCATCCCTGCGAATCAAGCTGCAACCGCGGCGAGATGGATGCGGCCGTGACGATCCATGCGGTGGAGCGCTTCCTGGGCGACCTCGCGACAAAGGAGAACTGGGACTACCCGCCAGCCGCGCCGCCGTCCGGCATGCGCGTGCTGATCGTCGGCGCCGGTCCATCAGGCCTGTCCGCGGCCTATCACCTCGCCCGCCTCGGCCATTACGCGGAGATCCATGAATCCGGGCCGGTCGCCGGCGGCATGCTGCAATTCGGCATCCCGGCGTACCGGCTGCCGCGGGCCGAGCTGGCGGCGGAAATCGCGCGGATCGAGCGGTTCGGCGTCCGCATCGTGCTGAACCATCGCACCACCGACGTCCTGGCCGAGCAGGCGGCGGGCAATTTCGACGCGGTGTTCGTTGCCATCGGCGCGCATGTCGCGCAGCGCACGGGCATCCCGGCGCGCGATGCGGCCAAGGTGCTGGACGCGGTCTCGGTGCTGCGCGATGTCGGCACCGGCGGCAAGCCCGTCCTCGGTCGGCGGGTCGTCGTCTATGGCGGCGGCAATACGGCGATGGATGCCGCCCGCACGGCGCGGCGCCTCGGCGCCGAGGAAGCGGTGATCATCTACCGGCGCGACCGCGAGCACATGCCCGCGCACGCGTTCGAAGCGGACGAGGCGATCGAGGAAGGCGTGAAAATCCGCTGGCTGACCAGCATCAAGGAGATCGTCGGCGAGTCCCTGACTGTCGAGCGGATGGAACTGGACGAGAAAGGCCGCCCGCACCCGACCGGCGAGTTTGAGACCCTGGAAGCCGACAGCGTCGTCCTGGCGCTCGGCCAGCAGACCGACAGCGCGTTCCTGCACGGCATTCCCGGCATCGAGGCGAAGGACGACGGCATCGTCCATGTCGATCGCAACATGATGACCGGTTATCCCGGGCTGTTCGCCGGTGGCGACATGGTGCCCTTCGATCGCACCGTCACCACCGCCACCGGCCACGGCAAGCTGGCGGCGCGCAACATCGACGCCTGGCTGCGCGGCCACGCCTATGCGCCGAACGAACCGCCTCCGGTCGTGCATTTCAACATGCTGCATTTGCCGGTGTTCAGCGATGTCGATCCGGCCGCGCAGAAGCGCCTGTCCGAGGAAGACCGCGTCGGCGGCTTTACCGAGGTGCTGTCCGGCCTCGACCAGGCCGCCGCCCGGCATGAGGCGCAACGCTGCCTGAGCTGCGGCGTCTGCTTCGAATGCGACAACTGCTTCGCCGCCTGCCCGGAGCAGGCGATCGCCAAGCTGGGGCCGGGCAACGGCTATCAACTGAACGACTCGCTGTGCACCGGCTGCGCCACCTGTTTCGAGCAGTGTCCCTGCCACGCCATCCAGATGACGCCGGACAGCGCCGAGGGAGCCACGCAATGACCGCCACGAACGCTACGCACGCCACGATGGACGGCAACACCGCGGTTGCCCATGTCGCCTACCGGACCAACGAGGTCTGCGCGATCTACCCGATCACCCCGTCTTCCACGATGGCGGAACTGGCGGACGAGTGGGCGTCGCAGGGCATCAAGAACATCTGGGGCCAGATCCCGGCGATCCAGCAGATGCAGAGCGAGGGCGGCGCCGCGGGGGCGGTGCATGGGTCGCTGCAATCCGGCGCGCTGACCACGACGTTCACCGCGTCGCAGGGCCTGCTGCTGATGATCCCGAACATGTTCAAGATCGCCGGCGAGCTGACGCCGACGGTGTTCCATGTCGCCGCCCGGGCGCTGGCGACGCAGGCGCTGTCCATCTTCGGCGACCATACGGATGTCATGTCGGTGCGCTCCACCGGCTTCGCCTTCCTGTGTTCTGCCAGCGTGCAGGAGGCGCATGACATGGCGCTGATCTCGCAGGCGGTGACGCTGGAATCGCGCGTGCCGGTGCTGCATTTCTTCGACGGGTTCCGCACCTCGCACGAACTCAACACGCTGGAACTGCTGTCCGACGAGCAGATCGCCGCCATGATCGACGCCGATCTGGTGCGGGCGCACCGGGCGCGGGCGCTGGCGCCGGAGCATCCGTTCATCCGCGGCACCGCGCACAACCCCGACACGTTCTTCCAGGCGCGCGAGACGGTGAACCCGTTCTACGCCGCGGTGCCCGGGATCGTGCAGGCGCAGATGGACAAGTTCGCCGCGCTGACCGGGCGGCAGTACCATCTGTTCGACTTCTTCGGCCCGTCCGACGCCGAGCGCGTCGTGATGGCGATGGGCACCGGCGCGGAAACCTCGCGCATCACCGCCGAGGCGCTGCAGGCCCGCGGCGAGAAAGTCGGCGTGTTGCAGGTGCGGTTGTTCCGTCCGTGGGACTCCGCCGCGTTCCTGGCGGCGCTGCCCGACAGCGTGCGTACGCTGGCAGTGCTGGAACAGACCAAGGAGCCGGGCGCTCCGGCCGAACCGATGTATCTCGATGTCGTTGCCACGCTGGCGGAGGCGCTTGCCACCGGCACGCGGAATTCGATGCCGCGCGTCGTCGGCGGCCGATACGGGCTGTCGTCGAAGGATTTTTCCCCGGCTCTGGCGAAGGCGGTGTTCGACGAACTGGCGAAGCCGCGGCCGAAGACCGGCTTTACTTTGGGCATCGACGACGACGTGTCGCATACCAGCCTGCCAGCCGATCCGTTGTTTCCAACCGATCCGCCGGGGCTGGTCAACGCGGTGTTCTACGGCCTCGGCGCGGACGGCACGGTCGGCGCGAACAAGAACACGGTCAAAATCATCGCTGAGGACGCAGGCCTGCATGCGCAGGGCTATTTCGTCTATGACTCGCACAAGTCCGGAGCGCAGACGATCTCGCATCTGCGGTTCGGTGAAGCGACGATCCGGGCGCCGTTCCTGATCCAGAAGGCGAGCTTCGTCGCTGTCCATCAGTTCCAGTTCGTCGAGCGGCATGACGTGCTGCGTCTCGCCGCTCCGGGTGCGACCTTGCTGTTCAACTCGCCCTACGGCCCGGACGAGGTGTGGGACAAGCTGCCGCATGAGATGCAGAAGCGGATCATTGACGACAAGCTGAAGCTGTTCGTCATCGATGCCTCGCGGGTGGCGCTGGATGTTGGCCTGCGCGGACGCACAAACACTGTCTTGCAGACCTGCTTCTTCGCGCTGTCCGGCGTGCTGCCGCGGGATCGGGCAGTCGAACAGATAAAATATTCGATCAAGAAGACCTACGGCCGCCGCGGCGAAGACGTGGTGCAGAAGAACTTCCAGGCGGTTGACGCCACGCTTGACCGTTTGTTCCCCGTGACGATACCGGCCGAAGCCTCCAGCCCGTTCGAACGTCCGCCAGCGGTGCCGGCGGATGCGCCGGAGTTCGTCCGCCGCGTCACCGCGCTGATGCTGGAAGGCCGCGGCGACGAAATCCCGGTCAGTGCCATGCCGGTGGACGGCACCTGGCCCTCCGCCACCGCCGCGTGGGAGAAGCGCAATGTCGCCGAGGCGATCCCGATCTGGAACCAGGATACCTGTGTGCAGTGCGGCCAGTGCAGCTTCGTTTGCCCGCACGGGGTGATCCAGGCGCGCTACTTCGATGCCGGCAAGCTCGAGACCGCGCCCGCCAGCTTCAAGTCGGCGCCGATCAATGTGCGCGGCTTTCCGGATGTCAGGTTCACGCTGTCGTTCTCGATGGAGGATTGCACGGGTTGCTCGCTGTGCGCCGAGGCCTGTCCGACGCAACCGGTCAAGTCGCTGATCATGGCCGAGAAGCTGGACAAGATCGAGGAGGCGAAGGCGAACCTCGACTTCGCCATGGCCTTGCCGGTGAACGACCGGGCGCGGGTGGATTTTGCGAACGTCCGCGGCGTGCAGTTCCTGGAGCCGCTGTTTACCTTCTCCGGCGCCTGCGGCGGGTGCGGCGAGACGCCGTATCTGAAGCTGCTGTCGCAGTTGTTCGGCGACCGGGCGCAGATCGCCAATGCGACGGGGTGCTCCTCGATCTATGGCGGCAACCTGCCGGTGACGCCGTGGTCGAAGAACCAGGAGGGCCGCGGGCCGGCCTGGTCGAACTCCTTGTTCGAGGACAATGCCGAATTCGGCCTGGGCTTCCGGCTGGCGGCGGACCAGCACCTGGAACTGGCGGAATCCCTGCTCGCCAAGCTGCAGCCCGAAATCGGCGAGGACTTCGTCGAGGCCATCCTGAACGCGCCGCAGGTGCGCGAGTCCGATATCCGGGCGCAGCGGCAGCGGGTGGCGATCCTGATCGAGCGGCTGCATGCGCTGGGCGACCTGCCGGGGGCGAAGGACCTGCTGTCGGTGGCGGATCATCTGGTGCGGCGCAGCGTCTGGATCGTCGGCGGTGACGGCTGGGCGTATGACATCGGCTATGGCGGCCTGGACCATGTGCTGGCGACGTCCCGCGATGTGAATGTGCTGGTGATGGATACCGAGGTGTATTCCAACACCGGCGGGCAGGCGTCGAAGGCGACTCCCCTGGGGGCGGTGGCGAAGTTCGCCGCGGCCGGTAAGCGGGTCGGGCGGAAGGACCTGCCGTTGCAGGCGATTGCGTACGGCAACGTGTATGTCGCCCAGGTGGCGATGGGCGCCAATCCGCAGCAGACCTTGCAGGCGTTCCGCGAGGCCGAGGCCTACCCGGGGCCGTCGCTGATCGTGGCCTACTCGCACTGCATCGCGCATGGCATCGACATGCAGTTCGGGATGAAGCAGCAGGACCTGGCGGTGGCCTCCGGCTACTGGCCGCTGTTCCGCTACAACCCCGGGCTGCGCAGCATCGGCGCCAACCCGTTCGTGCTGGACAGTCCCCGCCCGACGGTCAGCTTCCGCGACTACGCCGGCAACGAGACTCGCTACAAGTCGCTGGCGCAGAGCCGCCCGGAGGACTCGAAGCGGCTGCTGGACGCGGCGCAGCAGGCGATATTGGAGAAATACCGCACCTACGAGGAGATGGCCGGCTGGTCCGCCGCCCGCTTCGCCCCCGCCGGGGTGGATCGTCCGACAGGGGTGGGCGCGGTGCCGTGGGATGGAGAGACGGAGGGGGTGCGGGGGTAGGCGGTTCCACGCGGCGGGAGCGTTCCTCAGGTGTCATGGCCGGACCATCCACGACTTGCGGTATTGGGGTCCGCAAGGTCTTGGATGGCCTGCAAGCGGCCGCCAAGCATCCAGGATCAGGGGATCAATCCGCATTCGAACAGCTTGTTCGCGATCGGCGCCGCCACGCGGTCGATGAATTCGCGGCGGATTTGCGGATCTTCATGCATCAGACGGACCGCCCGCTCTTCCATCTCCGCGCGCTGGCCGGTCGGCCGTTGCCCGCGTTCCTGCGCCAACTGCTGGCAAGATGAACTTTGATATTTCTGAACGACTTTCTCTGCCAGACGATCAACCACCGGATGGTCCTGGGCGACTGCGCTTCCGGCGAGCAGGGCTGGGAGGGCAGCCGTAACGGTGACCATGATCAACGACCGCATATCGACGTTTCCTTTTGGTTTAGTCGTGATTGCCGGCAGCATCCGCCGCCTAGGTTATCCTCGGTGCAGACCGACCGTCCAGGCCTTGGGTGAAGGTCTCGAAGGCGTGGATGGCGGGCCTGCGCCCGCCATGACGGTGGGGGTATCAGTTCGCGTCCTGCGCCGCCTTGTAAGCCTCCATCAGCTTCTGCTTGTCGGCATCGGTCAGCACCGGCGGATCGAGCGCGATCGCCAGCTTGTCGATCTTCCCGGTGAACCTGAACGGCAACTGATAATCCCGATCGTTGATCGGCGTCCCGGTATCCGACCCGATATCGAACGTCTCATCGACCGGCAGCAGGATCGGGATCGTCCGCTCCAGCGTCTGGGTGGAAACCACCTTCCCGTCCACCTTGAAAGTCCCCGTGCCCGGCCGGCCCAGCCCGCTCGGCGAGGCGAACGCCAGCGTCGCGAAGCCGAGGCCGTCATACTTAAAGTCATACTCCAGCGTGTGCTTGCCCGGGGGAAGCACATCCGGGCCTTCCCAGCGCACCTGCTTCAGGCCGAGCAGGTTCCAGCCGAACACCGGCTTGCCCTTCAGAAGGTACAGCCCGTAACCGCCGAAACGTCCGCCGTCGGTTACGACGACACCCTCGCCGCCGCCTTGCGGCACTTCGATATCCGCCGTGAGCGTATACGAGGTCGCCAGCAGGTTCGGCGCAGCGCCGTTCGGAATCCCGGTGACCGGCTCACCCGAGTAGGTGAACACCTTGCGCCCCGCCGCCAGGGATGGCCGCGGCGCCGCGAGGCGCGTCACCGCCGAGGCATCCAGCGGCAGCACCTGATACTTCGCGAACTGCGCGAACATCAGGTCCTTCATCTCCTGCACCTTCTTCGGATACTTCGCAGCAACGTCCTCATCCTGGCTCCAGTCATTGCGGACGTCGTACAGTTCGAACTTGTACGCACTGGCCGGGTCCAGTTCGATCTTGCCCCAGCCAATCTCCCACGGCGGGCGGGTCGGTACGGCGCTCAACATCCAGCCGTCGTCATACAGGCCCTGCACGCCCATCATTTCGAAATATTGCGTGGGGTGATGCGTCGGCGCGGCGGCGTTCGTCTTGTCGAACGTGTAGGCCAGGCTGACGCCGTCGAGCGGCTTCTGCGCGATGCCGTCAACCATCACCGGCGCCGGAATCCCCGTCACATCAAGCAGTGTCGGCACGATGTCGTTGACGTGGTGGAACTGCCAGCGGATGCCGCCCTTGTCGGTGATGCGCGATGGCCAGGAGATCGCCACGCCCTGCCGTGTGCCGCCGAAGAACGACGGGATCTGCTTGGTCCACTTGAACGGCGTATCGAACGCCCAGGCCCACGGCACAGCCATGTGCGGATAGGTCTGGTCGGTGCCCCACGCATTGTACCACGGCATCTGCTGTTCGGCGGTCAGGGTGATGCCGTTGAACATCAGCGTCTCATCCGGCGTGCCATTCAGCGTGCCCTCGGCCGAGGCGCCGTTGTCGCCGCTGATGTAGATGATCAGTGTATTGTCCAGCTTGCCCATGTCCTGCACCGCCTGGATCACCCGGCCGATCTCGTGGTCGGTGTAGGCGAGGTAGGCGGCGTAGACGTCGGCCTGGCGGATGAACAGCTTCTTCTCGACATCGCTCAGGTCGTCCCAGTTCTTCAGCAGGTCATGCGGCCATGGCGTCAGCTTCGTATCGGCCGGTATGACTCCGAGCTTCTTCTGGTTGTCGAAGATCCGGTCGCGCAGGCTGTTCCAGCCCTTGTCGAACAGATGCAGGTCGCTGATTTTCTTGATCCACTCCGGCGTCGGGTGGTGCGGCGCGTGGGTGCCGCCGGGAACGTAATAGAGCAGGAACGGCATCGCCGGATCGATGGCGTTCAACTGGTTCACCCAATGGATCGCATCGTCGGCCATCGCGGTGGTCAGGTTCCACTGCGGGTTGCCATTATAGGGATAGATGGCAGTGGTGTTGCGGAACAGGTTCGGCTGCCACTGGCTGGTGTCGCCGCCGATGAAGCCATAGAAATACTCGAAGCCCAGGCCCGTCGGCCACTGGTTGAACGGGCCGGCCTGGCTCGCCTGGTAGGTCGGGGTGTTGTGGTCCTTGCCGAACCAGGACGTGCGGTAGCCGTTGTCCAGCAGGATGCGGCCGATGGTCGCGCTGTCGTCGGGGATGACGCTGTTATAGCCGGGGAAGCCGGTGGACATCTCCGAGATCACGCCGAACCCGACCGAGTGGTGATTGCGTCCGGTGATCAGCGCCGCCCGTGTCGGCGAGCACAGCGCGGTCGAATGGAAATTGGTGTATCGCAGGCCATCGTTGGCAATGCGGTCGAGCGAGGGGGTCGGGATCACGCCGCCGAAGGTGCTGGGTGCGGCGAAGCCGACGTCGTCGGTCATGATCAGCAGGATGTTCGGCGCGCCCTTCGGCGGCACCACCCGGGCCGGCCAAGCGGCCTTCGACTCGGCCGCGTTAAGGCCGATCTCGCCGGTAAAGGGCTGCGGCGGGGGCGGCAGGTAGCGGCCGTCGATTGTGGTGGTGGCGGCCGGGGAGCCGGGGGCGCCGGCGGCCGGCTGGGCCGCGGCGGGAGGTGCCGCAGCCCCGAGCGTCAGAACGAATCCAACACATATCAGCGTCCGGGCGCGTGCGTTCACCATTCGGTTCCTCCATCCGGCATGCTGCCGCGGGGCCGGACTGTTGCCCGAAATAAATTCCCCCGCTATGCAGTTTTGGCGCAACCGTTGCCTTGCCGGTTAGTCTTGGGTCGCGATATTCCACCGATGGCCATACACCGCTCCTTGACCTTCACCGACCCGCACGACTACCGGAACCGCCTGCGCGGTGCCGATCAGCAGGTCATGATCCTCGCCCGCGGGGATTACCGCGCCGAACTGACGCATCTGGATTTTGGCAACCTTCTGGTGCAGCGCAGCCGGCAGACCTTGCCGCACGTCGCGACCGCGGGCGCCCACCCCGAGCTGACCAGCATCGTCATGCTGGCCGACGGGCATCAGCCGGAGATCCGCGTCAATGGCGTCGATGCCGGACACAGCGACTTGCTTGTCCTGGCGGGCGGCGCGGAGCACCACCACCGGGCGGGCGAGGATTCGCGTTGGGGCAGCACGACCATGCCGACGGCGCAGCTCCTGGCCTCGGCTCAAACGCTGCTCGGGCGGGATTTGCCGTCGCCGTCGGCGACCCGCCTCGTGACGCCGGACGCGGACGCCATCGGCCTCCTGCGGTCGCTTCAGGAAAGAGCCATCGCCCTGGCGGCGGCACCGGGCGGGCTGCATGCGCATGTTGCCACCGCGCTACGGCATGCGTTGATCCAGACAATGGTCGCCTGCCTTGCGGCGGACCAGCAGGGCGGCGCCTCGATTCGGCTCGACGGCCGATCGGCCGCGGTGGTGCGGCGGTTCATGCAGCTTGTGGAGGCGGACCCGGGGCGTCCGCTGTTCATGATCGATCTCTGCCAGGAGCTGGGCGTGGCGGGACGCACGCTGCGCCAGTATTGCCTTGGGCATCTGGGGATGAGTCCGAACCGCTACCTCTGGCTGCGGCGGATGAATCTGGCGCGGCGGGCGTTGGCGCGGGGGGCGGGGGAGACGACAGTCACGCAGGTCGCCAACGAGTACGGCTTCGGAGAGCTGGGCCGTTTCGCGGTGCGTTATCGCCAGTTGTTCGGGGAGACTCCGTCGGCGACGCTGCGGCGGTCAGGCCCGGGCCTTCGCCATGGCGCGGCGCAGTCCGGGCGATCCGTCGCGGCAACTGCCGGCGGGGATAACCTCATTTGAGGCGTGGATGGCGGCCCCTTTGGCTGCCATGACGAGAACCGAAGCCCGGTCATCCACCGCCAAAAAGATCGCCGGCCGTTAACGAAAAATTAGCATCTCTCGGCCATGCTCCGCCCGACATGCGGATGCCTTCACCCCTGGCCTGGAGCCTTGCCATCGTCCTCTCCGCCCCCGCCAGCCGATCAGCTTTGGGCGAGATGCTGTCGGTCCTGCTCCCCGACGGCGTCCCCGGCTACGACTCCGCCGACGGCGTCACCGTCCAGTCCCGCCTGCATCCGGACCAGATGCCGCTCGGCCTGCGCGCGGGCGCCTTCCAGGTCTGGCCCAGCCTCGCCGAGGGATTTGGCTACACCAGCAACGTCCTGCCTTCGCCGTACCGGCAGGGAAGCTGGCAGATCGTCACCGAACCCGCCCTGTCGATCGCCTCCGACTGGTCGCGCAACGCGTTCGGCGCCGTGCTGTCGGCGCAGGACACGCGGTACCTGTCGCAGCCGGACCAGGACCGCACCAACGCGTCGCTGTCGGCGGGGGGCCGGATCGATATCGGCCAGGACCAGTTCACCCTCGCGGCGGCGCAACTGTTCCAGCACGAGGACCCCGCCCAGATCGACGCGCTGTCGACCGACCGGCCCATCGCCTTCCAGATCCAGGATGTCAGGGCGGCCTATACGTGGAACGCAGGGCGCTGGAGCGTTGTGCCCAGTCTTCAGATGTCCAATTGGACCTATGACAACACCACGGTCATGGGCGTCCCCGAGAGCCAGGCCTACCGCGATCGTCTCGTCACGCAGGGGGCGGTCACGCTGCGGTACGAATGGGCGCCGCTGCGCAACCTCCTGTTCGTCGTGCGCGCCCTCGACCAGGACTACACGCGCACGCCGCCCGGCCAGACGACCCCCGATTCGACCAGCTACCAGGCGCTGGCAGGCTTCGATTACGACGATGACGCCGTTTGGCGGTGGCGGCTGCTGATTGGCGGCGAAGCAAGGCAGTTCGCGTCTCCGCTGTATCAGCAGCAGAATACTCTGATCGCCGAAGCGGGCGTGACCTGGGCGCCGTCGGGCATGACGAACGCCGGCATGACCTTCAGCCGGGAGACCGCGGATGCGGCGCAGGAGGGCGTCTCCGGCCTGATCTACACCGCCGCGCGGCTGACGATCGACCATGAAATCCTGCGCAACCTGCTGCTGAAGGTGACGTTCGGCTGCCAGCGGGCCGATTTCTTCCAGGGCGGCTACCAGTTGGGCGGCACTGCCGGGCTTGGCCTTGTGTGGGTGATGAGCCGGTCGGTGCGGGTGTCATTCACCTACGACCAGACCGACGTGCAGCCTTCGCACGGACAACCCGGCGCTTCCTCCCCCGGGTACAACCGCGGCCTCGGCCTCGTTACATTCCGGTTCGGCTGGTGATGCGCACGCGCACGCTGCTCGGCCTCGATTTCGCCTGCCTCGACGTGGCCCGGGCCGCGGCGCTGATCGCGAGCCGCCGCGCGGATGCGCCCTTCGCCTATGTAGTGACGCCGAACGCCGATCATCTGGTGCGGATCGACGGCGACGAGCGGCTGGGGGAGGTGTATCGGGTCGCGGCGCTGAGGCTGCTCGATTCCCGCGTGGTCGCCCGCCTGGCCCGTCTGTTCGGCCTGGCGGCGCCCCCGGTGGTGACGGGCAGCGACCTGACCGCGCATCTGTTGACGCACCACCTCCGGCCCGGCGAGCGGATCGCCATCGTCGGCCTGTCGCCCGACTGCCTGCCGGCGCTGGCCGCCCGGCTGAACCTCGCGGCGCCGGCACATTTCGACCCGCCGATGGGATTCGATCGCGATCCCGCCGCGTTCGCTGCCGCCGCCGCGTTCGTGCGCGACAACCCGGCACGCTTCGTCTTCCTGGCCGTCGGTTCGCCGCGGCAGGAACGCCTGGCCGCCGCGATCGCCGGCGCGGGGGGTGCGACCGGAACCGGCCTCTGCATCGGCGCCAGCCTGGAATTCCTTGCCGGCCGCCGCCGCCGGGCGCCGCGTTGGATCAGCCGTATGGGCCTGGAATGGCTGTTCCGCCTTGCGTCCGAGCCGCGGCGGCTGGCGCGGCGCTACCTGATCGACAGCCCGCGCGTCATAGCCTTGCTGTGGAGACAGCGCCGATGCGGCCAAGCGCCTCGGTCGTGAGCCGCCGCCAGGCCGAACCGCGATGCGCCCGGTCGGTGCGCAGCAAGTACGACCTGGCGTCGAGCGGCATCCGCCACGGGGCGCCACGCGGGGACATTGCCGCCGCCGCGCCGATGGCCTGCATGGTCTGCGGCAGCAATCCGTTGCGGACGCCTTTCAGCAGATACCCCGCGGCGCGTGGCGCGAGCGACGGCCAGGCGCGCCCCAGCTTGCGCTCGATGTAAAGCCGGTTGCGGACGAAGTAGAACCAGCGCGCCTCAGACCAGCGGACGCGCTGTTCCGGGGCGACCTTGTGGCGGATGACGATGTCGCCGCGGTAGCGGATGCGCCAGCCCAGGGCGATGGCGCGCAGGCAGAAGTCGAACTCCTCCCAGCAGAAGAACAGTTTCGCGTCGTAACCCCCGGCCTGCTCCCAGGCGCTGCGGCGGATCGCATGGCCGGCGCCGACATAGGTGGCGGCGTCGAAGCACTCCCCGGCGCTGGGCAGCAGGCTGGCCGGATAGCCCCAGGACGACAGGTCGTCGGCGCCGGTCGCGTCGGCGACGATGCGGCAGCCGATGGCGGCGAGGCGCGGTTCGGCATCGAGCGCGGCCACCAACTGCGCCACCGTATCGGCGGCGGCAAATTCCGCGTCATTGTCCAGCGCGACGATCGCGCGCGCGTGCCCCAGGCCGGAGAGCAGGTTGCGCCCGCCCGCCACGCCCAGATTGCCGCCCGCTGCCAGCAGCGCCGCGTGCGGGATCTCTCGGATGGCGTCCGCCAGGCGGCGCAGACCCTCGGGGCGGGACCCCTGGTCGAGCACGAACACATGCGTGGCGACCCCGGTCTGGCGGCTGGCGGAGCGGATCGCCGCCAGGGTTTCGTCGATCCGATCCAGCGACAGGATGACGATGTCCGCGTCCGCCCGGCCGGTGTGCAGATCTCCTGCGATCAGGTTCATTCCAGCCACTCCCCGGGAGAGATCGCCAGATAGGCCAGCCGCCTGAGTTCCCGCCGCCCGCGCGAGACGGCATCGAGGATCAGGCCGCAGGTCACCGACAGGAAGGCGAGCAGGATAAGCCCGGTTGAAAGCACCGCCGTCGGCAGGCGCGGCACCAGGCCGGTGTGAAGAAATTCGGCGACCACCGGAATCCCCAGGCTGACGCCCAGTCCCGCGAAGATCAGCGCGATGAAGGAAAACACTTCCAACGGCCGTTCCTGCCGGATCAGGGTCGTGATCGCCCGGAGAATGCGCATCCCGTCGCCGATGGTATGCAGCTTGGATATGCTCCCGGCGGCGCGGTTACGGTACACGGTCGGCACTTCCTGGACCGGCATGTGCAACGCCAGGGCATGGACGCTGAATTCCGTCTCCGTCTCGAAGCCGGAGGCCAGCGCCGGGAACGACTTCACGAAGCGCCGGCTGAACACGCGGTAGCCCGACAGCAGGTCGCTGATCCCGCCGCCGAACGCCCGGGTGACGAGGAACGTCAGCAGGCGGTTGCCGAACCGGTGGCCGGGGCGATAGGCTTCACGTCCGCCGCTGTGGCGCGTCGCGGTCACCATGTCGAGGTGCCGCTCGACCAGCATCCGCAACATGCCCGGGGCGGCGGCCGCGTCATAGGTGTCGTCGCCGTCCACCAGGATGTAAACATCCGCCTCGATATCGGCGAACATCCGCCGGACCACATGGCCCTTGCCCTGCAGCCATTCGCGCCGGACGAAGGCCCCGGCCGCCCGCGCCGCCCGCGCGGTCCGGTCGGTCGAGTTGTTGTCGTAAACATAGACGGTCGCGTCCGGCAGTGCCTGCAGGAAGTCGCACACCACCTTGCCGATGGACGCCTCCTCATTCCGGCACGGGATCAGCACCGCCACCCGGGGCTTGTCCGGCAGCAGCCCGAACTGCTCGGCGATGGATGGCCCGGCACCCGGGCGGCTGCCGGTCTCGCACCACGGTTCGGCCGAAGCCGGCGGGCTTTTCCGCAAGTCTGCCATTATTGTTTTCTCCCGCTTAGTAGGCATTACGCATACGCAACACTTCGACAATGGTGCGGCCAATGATCAGAAGGTCGCGGCCCGGACTCCATGTCGCGATGTATTCGAGATCGCTTTCGAGCCGACGCATCAGCTTGTCTTCCGTGTCGGTCTCGCCGCGCCAGCCGCGCACCTGGGCCAGCCCGGTCATGCCCGGCTTGACGCTGTGGCGGGCGGCATAGCGGCTGGTGATGGTCTCGAACGGCCGATCGGCCACGCAGGTGCCGGGCGCATGCGGACGCGGCCCCACCACCGACATCGTGCCCGCCAGCACGTTGAGGAATTGCGGCACTTCATCGAACGAGGTGTGGCGCAGAAAGGCGCCGAACCATGTCACCCGCGGGTCGTGCCGCGTCGCCTGCCGGCACGGCGCCGCATCGGCCTGATGCCGCATGGTGCGGAATTTCAGCATGCGGAACGGGCGGCCGTTCAGTCCGATGCGTTCCTGGCTGAACACCGCTGGTCCCCGGCTGGTCAGCCGGATCGCGGCGGCGGCGAGCAGCATCGGCACCGCCAGCAGCGCCAGGGCCCCCAGGGCCAGGACGATGTCGATGGCCCGCTTGACCGACGCATCGCGCCGCGCCATCGCCCTGCCGCGGGCAGCCGGGGCGCGGAACGCGACCGGCGCGACGCAGACGTCGCCGTCGCAATAGTCCAGGGCATCAAAGTATCGAAGACTCATGGTATGCCAGATCTGCCGGTTTTCGATTGGCAGACATTCGGCTGGAAAGTCTTATCGAGGTGTTAAGGCTGAATGCGCGGGTAGGCGGGCGACTTTATTTTTTCCCGGCGGCCAAATTGATCATGAACACACAACGAACTGTTTACGTTTGTATGGACGTCAGCGGAACACGACCTGGCGGGACAGGCCAAAATTGACAAACAGACCGGCGATGGCGCCCGCCGCTATGGCGATCACCGGTTGTTCGGCCGCGATTGGCAGGAAGGTCACCAGCAAGGCGTAGGTGCCGCGGTTCAGCACGAAGCCGCCCAGGTTGGCGATCATGAACAGGACCCATTGCCGGTGCGCCGGCCCCGATCCGCGGCCGCGGAAGGTCCAGATCCGGTTGAGCACCCAGTTGCTGCTCGCCGCGGTGATGTAGCCGGCCACACCCGCGCCGTAGAGGCCGAGCGCCGATCGAAGCCCGTAGACCGTGGCGGTGTCGACGATGAAGCCGAGGACGCCGACGACGCCGAAGCGGGCGAATTGCGCGGCCACCACAAGACGGCCCGGCGTCATCGGCGAGCGCAGCGCCCGTGGCAGCAGGCGGAGGATGGTCTGCATCGGCTTTTCGGGGTCCGTCGGTTCAGCGATGCGTAACGCTTGCGGCCGCCGTTGGGCAAGCGTCAACGGCGCCGCCGCTTGTTTTCGCGTCACGCCATAGTGATTGGCGGATCGATACGCATTACTGGCACAACGATATCGACATAAAGACGTATGCGTTATGTCACTTGGCCCCCGCCTTCAGCGGGGCCTCCGTTCGCTCGCGATTTCGTCGCCTGCAAGCGCCGAAACACGTGCCTGCCGTCCAGACCAAAGTCGCGCGCCATGGTGCGCGCGCTGAACAAGAATGTGCCAGGAACGCGAAGCAGATGACACTTCTGGCTCGGCTGTTCGTGCTGGTCATCCTGACGTTGCTGCCGGTGGTCGCAACGGAGGTTTACAACGAGATCGATGCCCGCACGATGCGGGCGGAGGAGGGCAAGGACCAGGCTCTGCGCCTGGTCCGGCTGGTGGCCAATGAACAATCGAAAGTCATCGAGGCGGCGCGCCAGCTTCTTACTGCACTGGGCAAGACGCCGGTGGTTCGCGGCGGCGATGCACCTGCCTGCGGCGCCTATTTTGACGACCTTGTTCGCGCCTACCCGCAATACCTCATCCTGGTCAGTGCCGACCATGCCGGCCGCCGGGTTTGCTCCGGCGGCTCGATCGGCGCCAACCGCTCGCTGCCTGACCGCCCGGCTTTCCGGCTGGCGATCGAGAGCGGCGGCTTCGCCCTCGGCGAATACGAAGCGGACGGCCCATCGGCGGCCAAGGCGCTGTATGTCGCGATGCCGTTCGACGATGGCGCGGGCCACGCCGGCGGCGTTGTGGCGGCCGGTCTGAGTCTCGACTGGCTCAACGGCGAGCTGGCGCGCAGCCCGCTGCCGCCGAAGGCGACCGTGTCGGTCATCGACCGACGGGGCACGATCCTCGCCCGCTATCCTGGTGCCACGCAGTTCGTCGGCAAGACGATCGCCGGCTCGTCCCACTCGTACCTGCTTAGCGGCGGAGAGGGCGTGCAGGAAGCGCCGGGGTTCGACGGCATCTCCCGCATCTATTCCTACGCTCCGGTCCCCGGGGGTGCGCGCGGATTGACGGTTTCGGTGGGCCTGGACAAGGGCGGTTTGTTCAAGGGCGCCTCGGACGCCAACCGGCGGGACATCCTGGCCATCGCCGGATCCTGCCTCCTGGCGCTGATGCTGGCGGCCGTCGGCGCCCGGGTCTTCATCGGCCGCCCGATGCGGGACCTGCTGCTAACCGCCGAGCGCTGGCGCCAGGGCGATTTCGCGGCCCGCGCCGGCGTGTCCGAAGCCCGCTCGGAATTCGGGCGCCTGGGGGCGGCGTTCAACGCCATGGCCGCCGCGATGGGCGTGCGCGAGCACGAACTCGAAACCCGGGTGCGGGAGCGCACCGAGGCGCAGCACGCGGCCGAGGCGGCGTTGTACGAATCCCAGAAGATCGAGACCGTCGGGCGGCTGACCGGCGGCGTGGCGCATGATTTCAACAACATCCTGGCGGCGATCGTCGGCAACCTGGAGCTGGCGCGGGCGCGGCTGGAGCCGGACCACGCCGTGGCGAAGCGGCTGGACGCAGCGTTGCAGAGCGCCAACCGCGGCGCCGGGCTGGTGCATCAGCTTCTGGCTTTCGCCCGCCGCCAGACGCTGCATCCGGAAGTGGTGGACCTGAACCGGCACATCCGTGCCTCCCGCGACATGCTCCAGCGTCTGCTGCGTTCGGACGTGACGGTTGAAACCCGGCTTTCGCCCAAGGCATGGCATGTCCGGGTGGACCCGAACCAGCTCGAGGCGGCGATCCTCAACCTTGCGATCAATGCACGCGACGCCATGCCGAACGGCGGCACCCTGCGGGTGGAGACCCGCAATGCCGAACCGGCGGATGCGGCGGCGCTGAACGGGCTGCCGGGCGATTTCGTCGCGCTGACGGTGGCTGACACCGGGACCGGCATCCCACCCGAAATCCTCACCAAAGTCTTCGAGCCATTCTTCACCACCAAGGAAGTCGGCAGCGGCTCCGGCCTCGGGCTGTCCATGGTCCAGGGCTTCGTGCGGCAGTCGGCCGGGACGGTCTGCATCGACAGCACCGTCGGCCGGGGCACCTCGGTGACGCTTTACCTGCCGCGCACCGCGGAGACCCCGGTTGTGAGCGCGGCCGAGGCCGAGGAACCAGCCGCGGGAGAGGGAACCATCCTGCTGGTGGATGACGACGAGGAAGTCCGGGTCGTGACCGCCGAGATGCTGGCCCAGAGCGGTTACCGGGTACTGACGGCGGACTCGGCCGCGGAGGGCATCGAGCGGTTCCGGCGGGATGGCGACAGGATCGATATGCTGGTGACGGATCTGGTCCTGCCCGATGGCATGAGCGGCATCCAACTGGCCGACGCGCTGACGGCGCAGCGGCCGGGTCTGCCGGTGGTGCTGATCACCGGCTATAGCGAGGCCCTGCTGGACGACGCGCATACCGGCGGGCGGACGGTGCTGTCCAAGCCGTTCGGGCATGCGGCGCTGGCGCGTGCGGTCGGGCATGCGATGCGGCGGGTGCAGCAGGAGAAGGCCCTGGCGCGGGCGTTCGAGCCGGCGCGGTAGAGGGAGCGTTACGTCTTCGACGGCCGACTACCGGTTCAAGGCGTAAGGTCCCAAAACCGTCATGGCCCGGCTTGTCCGGGCCACCTATAGCCGCACATGCCGCGACAGATGGCCCGGACGAGCCGGGCCATGACGAAACAAACAAAGTCAGCCGCCCGATTCGCTTATTCTTGGGCGTCGCCTAAGAGCCTACAAATTTGCCTCGCGGGCCAGGGACTCAGCCAGTTCGATGCCGTTCTCCTCGCACCATTTGCGCAACGCCTCCGCTGTTGCCTTCTCCTCGAAGGCATACCACTTTTCCAGCATTGACCTGGTTTCGAGGAAGTCCTTGAACCGGCGATAGGCGCCCCGGCGGCCAAATATATCCCGGACCCTGCCGGCGTCGCCGCCCGACAGCATCTGATCCGCGAAAGCGAACACCAGCCGCTGGCCGAGGTCGAGGTCATATTTGCCGGGCAGGTAGATCAGACCGCCGGATTCTTCGAGTTCTTCGTCGTCGATCTTCTCCGGCTCCAGGTCCAACTCGCGCGCAAAATGAACCGTACCGGCAGCTATGCGGATGAATGCCCGATTCTCATACGGGTCACCCATGCTCATGAAGTCGAATGCATCGAGCACGTCTTCAAATTTGACGGGTGGGTTCCTGGATTCCTGGTCGCCCATGGTTCCGTGTCCTCGATCCATGTTGCGCGATAGTATAGGCACAGCGCCAACTGCGTCAAAGCCGCGACGTTATCACGCCCCATAAGTCCTCAGGAACATAGCGATTGCGGCGTCGATCACCCGGTCGATTTCGGGTTCAGGCGGGTCGGCCAGCATTTCCAGCTTGCGGCGCAGCACCAGCCGGGTCTGGCACAGATTGAAGAACTGTTCCGCCGCGAACGCCGGATCGTCCACCGACAGGCGCCCCCGCCTGGTTTCCTCCGCCAGCCAGACAGCCAGGCAGCCGATGGCGCGGGCTGGCCCTGCATCGAAGAAGCCGCGGGCGAGATCGGGGAATTTCGCCGCCTCGGCAATCACCACGCGGTAAATCGTCAGTCCCGCAGCCGACAGCAGCATCTGCACCATGCGCTTGCCGATGTCCCGCAACACGGCAGCCGGATCGCCGTCGTGGCCGGCACTGTCGAACACCCGCGCCAGGTTGCGGTCGCAGGTTTCCTCGACATAGGCGGTAAACAACGCGGCCTTGCTGTCGAAGTAGTTGTACAGCGTCCCCTTAGAAACCCCGGCCACCGACGCGATCCGCGCCATGCTCGCGCCCTCGTATCCGTCGGCGGCAAACACCGCCGCCGCGCCGGATAGGATCTGCGCCCGCTTCTCCGGGCTGAGCGAAACGTTGACATCCATCAAGCGAAGCATCCCTTGGCACGGCCGCATTGACAACCGTGGCCCACCGGCAGCATTTGCCGCCGTAAAATGACTGAACGGTTCGGTCAATGCCCCTGTTCGGCGACCGTGTGACGGAGCCTCATTGATGGACGATGTGACCCGGGATGTTCGGCCAGACGCACCCGGGGCATCGCGCCGGGACGCGCCGCCGGCCGCGCGGCGGTGGCCGCGGTTCATCCTCGGCGGCCTGGTGCTCGTTGTCGTGGCATCGGGCGGCGCGTGGTACTGGCTCAATGCCCGGCACTTCGAGACTACGGACGACGCCTCGATCGACGCCTACACCACGCAGATTTCGTCGCGCGTCGCCGGGCAGGTGACGAAGCTGCTGTTCGCCGACAACCAGCATGTCGAGGCCGGGCAGACCCTGCTGCTGATCGACCCGCGCGATTTCCAGGCGCGCCTGGACCAGGTCCGCGGCCAGCAGGCCAGCGCGGAGGCGACCTTGCAGCAGGCCCGGGCGCAGGTTTCGGTTCAGCAGGCCGCTGTGGATCAGGCCGCCGCCAATGTCCGCGTGGCGGAAGCCGAACTGGTGATGGCGCGGCAGGATTATGAGCGATATCAGAAGATCAACCCCGGCGCGGTGACCCGCCAGCAGGTCGAGGCAGCGACCGCGACGTTCCACGCGGATGAGGCGAAGCTGGAGGCCGGGCGGCAGACCGTCGGCGGCGCGCAGGCCCAGGTGCAGGCGGCGCAGGCGCAGGTGCAGGCGGCGGAGGCATCGCTGAAGCAGGCCGAGGCGAATACCCGCGCGGCGGAGCTGCAACTGTCCTACTGCACCATTGTCGCCCCGGTGGCGGGCATGGTGACGCATCGCACGGTCAGCGCCGGGAATTACGTGAATCCGGGCCAGGCGCTGTTCGCGCTGGTGCAGGATGACCGCTGGGTCACCGCCAACTTCAAGGAAACCCAACTCGGCCGCATCCGGCCGGGGCAGGATGTCGATGTGTCGGTCGATGCGGTTTCCTCCGTCATCTTCCGCGGCAAGGTGGACAGCTTCCAGGGCGGTACCGGCACCGCGTTCAGCGTGCTGCCGTCGGAGAACGCGACCGGCAACTACGTCAAGATCGTGCAGCGCCTGCCGGTGAAGATCGTCTTCGATGACCCCCGGGTGAAGGATTATCCGCTGGCGCCGGGCATGTCGGTCGTGCCCTCCGTCCGGGTGCGCTGACGCGTGGCGAACCCGTTGCTGCCGCGTTCGGCCGCGGGCGATCGCAATCCGTGGCTGATCGCGGTGGTGGTGTCGATCGCGACCTTCATGGAGGTGCTCGACACCACGATTGCAAACGTCGCGCTGCGCCACATTGCCGGCACCCTGGCGGCGGACGCGGATGAATCGACCTGGATCCTGACCAGCTACCTGGTGTCCAACGCCATCGTCCTGCCGATAAGCGGCTGGCTGGCGAACGTCATCGGGCGCAAGCGCTTCTACATGATCTGCGTCGGGCTGTTCACGCTGAGCTCGTTCATGTGCGCGGTCTCGACCTCGCTCGGCATGATGATCGTCGCGCGGGTCTTGCAGGGCGCCGGCGGCGGCGGCATGGCGCCGACGGAGCAGTCGATCTTCGCCGACACCTTCCCGCCGGAGAAGCGGGCGCAGGCGTTCGCCATCTACGGCCTGACCGTGGTCAGCGCGCCGGCCATCGGCCCGGTCATGGGCGGCTGGATCACCGACAACCTGTCCTGGCACTGGGTGTTCCTGATCAACCTGCCCGTCGGCCTGCTGTCGCTAACCCTTGTGGGCTGGCTGGTTACGGAGCCGGAGGTGCTGCGGCAGGAGCGGCGGGCGCTGTTGGACAAGGGGCTGAACGTCGATGTCTTCGGCTTCATTTTGGTGGTCCTCGGTTTCGGGGCGCTGCAGATCTGCCTCGACCGCTTCGAGCTGGATGACGGGTTATCCTCCGGCTTCATCTCGTCGCTGGCGGCGATCAGCTTCGTGTCGCTGCTGACTTTGGCGGTCTGGGAGTGGATGCATCCGCAGCCGGTGGTGGATGTCCGGCTGCTGCGCCATCGCGGCTTTGCCATCTGCTGCGGGCTGATGTTCCTGGTAGGCTTTCTGCTGATCAGCACGACGCAGCTTCTGCCGCAGCTTTCGCAGACGCTGATGGGCTACGACGCCACCACCGCCGGTCTGACGCTGGGCGTCGGCGGCATCGCCTCGCTGCTGCTGATGCCGGTCGTCGGCTTCGTCACCGGCCGCAAGATCCAGCCGAAATGGCTGATCCTGATGGCCACTTTGGGTGTATCCTGGTCGATGCTGCGGGCATCGCATCTCGACCTCGATATCGGCTTCTGGACGATCTCCACCACGCGCATGTCGCAGGTGATGTGGATGCCGTTCCTTTTTATTCCCATCAGCACCGTGGCCTATGTCGGGCTGCCGCCGAAGGAGAACAACGAGGCCTCGGCGCTGATCAACCTGATGCGCAACCTTGGCGGCAGCTTCGGCGTGTCCTACGTCACCAACATGCTTCAGGAACGCAGCCAGCTCCATCACGCCCGCCTGGCCGAGCACATCACTGCGTACAACGGCTATGGCTGGAGCACTCCGCTTGCCCCGGTCGATGCGATGGTGCAGGCGCAGGCTTCCATCATGAGCTATCTGGATGTGTTCTGGCTGCTTGGCATGCTCGCCCTGATGGTCGCGCCCGCGGCGTTGCTGCTGCCGAAGGTGCCCAAGCGCGCGGTGGCGGGCCATTGACCCGGGCGGGGCCGCGTTCCCGGACACCGACGTGTTTGACTGCTGGAAGACCTGATGACCGACAAAGCAAGACTGGCATTACTGGCGGGACTGCTGGGCGCGACGGCGCTCGGCGGCTGCACCGTCGGCCCCGATTTCAAGCGGCCGGGCTGGGCCTCCCCCGTGTCCTGGTTCGCGGGACCGAAGGAGGCGGTGAAGCCGCCGCCCAGCATCCCGGTGGCGGAGCCGATCGATGTTGATTGGTGGACGCTGTTCAAGGACCCGGAGCTGACGGAGCTGGAGCGGCGGGTGGCCTCCGAGAACCTCGACGTCAAGGTGGCGGCGACCCGGTTCGCCGAATCGCGCGCGCAGTTGGGCATCGCCAAGGCGGCGCAATTCCCGACGCTGAACGCCAATGGGTCGTATACCCGGGAAAAGGCGAGCGATGAGGGTGTCTTCGGCCTGATCCCCAGCTCCGCGGGTGCCGCCGCCGCCAACGGGGCATCCGGCAATTCGGCGGGGGGCGTGAGGGGCGCCGGATTGAACCCGTTCGACCTGTATCAGGGCGGCTTCGACGCCTCGTGGGAGGTCGATCTGTGGGGCGGCGTGCGGCGGTCGGTTGAGTCGTCGTCCGCCTCGTCCGAGGCGGCGCAGGAGGCGCAGCGTGCGGCGCTGCTATCCAGCCTGGCGGAGGTGGCGCGCGACTACATCCAGCTTCGCGGCGCCCAGGCGCAGCTTCGGATTGCGCACGACAACGCCAACACCGCGCGGCAGAGCCTGAACCTGACGCAGCAGCGCGCGGCGGGCGGGGTGACGACCGATCTGGACGTGGCCAACGCCTCCGCGCAGTTGCGCACCAACCTGGCCGAGATCCCCCGCCTGGAGCAGCAGGAGGCGCAACTGATCAACGCGCTGAGCCTGCTGCTCGGCCAGCCGCCGAACGCGCTGCGGGAGGAACTGGCGACCGCCAAACCGGTCCCGCCGGTGCCGCCGCGGGTGCCGGTGGGGCTGCCCTCGGAACTGGCGCGGCGGCGGCCGGACATCCGCCAGGCGGAGGCTCAGCTTCATGCGGCGACGGCGGAAATCGGCGTGGCGCAGGCGAATTTTTATCCGTCGCTGAATCTGACCGGCAGCTTCGGGCTGCAGTCGCTCCAGTTCAGCAATCTGTTCAGCCTGAACGCGCGGCAGTATGCGATGGGTCCCGGGCTGACGATCCCGATCTTCGAGGGCGGGCAGTTGCGCTCGACCCTGCAGTTGCGCCAGGCGCAGCAGCAGGAGGCGGCGATCACCTTCCAGAAAACGGTGCTGCAGGCGTGGCACGACGTGGACAACGCGCTGACCGCCTACAAGACGGAGCAGACCCGGCGGGACGAGCTGGTGCAGGCGGTGGCGGAAAACCGGCGGGCGGTAGCGCTGGCGCAAAGCCGCTATGCGCAGGGGGTTGCGGACTTCCTGTCGGTGCTGGATGCCGAGCGCAGCCTGTTGCAGACGCAGCAGCAGCTTGCTCAAAGCACGACTGATGTGTCGTCGAACCTGGTGGCGCTCTACAAGGCGCTGGGCGGCGGCTGGGAAACGGATATGCCGGAGGCCAGCAAGACGGCGGCGAAGTGAGGCGTCATGACGCTCCCCCGGTGTGCCATGGCCGGCGTCCGCTGGTCATGGCTGGAGTCCGCGTGTCATGGCCGGATTTATTCCGGCCATCCACGAATAGCTTAGATCCGGCACAGGGTTCATCGGTTTGCACCGGCGCTATCCTATGGCGGCCCATTCCCGACAGCGGCTCAATTGGTGGATGATCGCCCCGTCATCGCGTGCGCATGCCGCAGGGGCCTCCGGGATAGCGACGGGCGTAGGAAAGCAAGATGTTACACAGATTTTCACCGATTGAGGGCACGGATTTTCACAGATATCGGGGGCCGCGGGGCATGGAATCGGGGCAAACTGTCGCAACCTGAGAGCGTTGAAAAATTCGCCATTCCTAAGAAACACTCACGCTGGCGTTGGTGCTGCCTGTAGGACATACCCCAACGACTTGGCCGGTCGCTCCAGATTGGTGATCACGCGTTGGCGGTAGCGCTCTTCGTAATGGGAGGCTCCCGGATCGCTGTATCCGATACCATGACGCATGGTATTGTAGAATAAGACAGCGATTTTGCGGGCCGTGGCAGTGACCGCCTTGGCCTTGCCAACACGCGCGGATAGGCGCCGGTAGAAAACCGCGGTCTCCGCCAGGCTCGCGCGCAGCCAGAACATGACTGGCATCACGGCACAGCCAAGCAGCAGCGGGATGCGCAGGGATATTCTTCACGTTAGTCCTCTGCATCGAGAAATTGTGCCCGCTTGAGGCATAGTTCGATCAGGTCGGCGTCAGGCTTGGGTAACGCAATTCCGGACGTGGATTTCTTCATGAAGGCGTGCAGCACATAAACCACCTTCCGCAACGCCACGACGTAGGTGACCCGGTAGGCATTGGCATCGAACCGCTCACGCAACTCGAACACGCCGCTGCCAAATTGCGGCAGAGGCTTCGTATCAAGCGGCGTCCTGCCCCGCTGCACCTCTCCGAGCCGATGGCCGAAGGAAGCCTTCACCGGATTGGGCAGCTCAGAAATATCCGCTTTGCAGCTGCCGATCCACACGACCGGCTTCGGCGGCGGAGATGGCTGATCAGAAGAAGCATCGCCGCTCCGCCCGCAGCCATGGTGTCGTCGATCCGGGCGGCCGCGAGGGCCGCAACGACCTCGCGGTCGCGGTCTGAGCGGGATGGCGCAAGCCCCGGGGTATAGTCACCGAGAACCATCCAGGCTTCGGCCAGGCTGAGGATGAGTTCCGCGTCGGCTGCGACGGTCAACAACCTGACGAGTTCCATGGAAGCGGTCTTGCGCTCCGGCGTGCTGTTGTCCGCGTAGAAAAGCTGACCGTGGCCGATGCGGCCGACGACGAGATACCCGGGTGCCAGGCTGCCGCCATCGACGAGCGCCTGTTCGGCGTCGGCTACAGCGGCGCTGCCCAGCGTTTTGCCCCTCTCACATGCCCGCCAGCGAATCCCTGCTATGCAGTAAATCACACGGGCCAAGTGCTCGTGTCGCCGCTGCTACCGCCCGCGTTGCCGCAGGAACGCTGCCCGGTGCGACTGCCGCTCGATGTGAGACGCCAGCGTATCCCAAAGAACTGCCGGCGTTTCCGCGCTCCGCAGCGCCCGCTTCACCAGTACCTTGGCGATTGGCCCGAGATACTCAGCCAGCGCCCGCTCCGCCCGTTCCGTCTCCGCCGTCGAAATGCGCCCGGTTGTCCGAACTGCGGGCGCAACGATTGTCAGATCCGTATCGGGTACGACCCGTGTCGCCCTCAACGCCTCAGCCATTTCCAGCGTTGAACTGAATCGCTGGGCCGGCACCTTCGCCAGCGCCCGGCGCAGCACGGCCTGCAGGCCGTCCGCCAGGCCGGCGATGTCCGGAGGATTCTCGTTAATCAGCCGATACGTCAACTCCGCCGAACTGCCGCCCGTGAACGCCCGGGACCCGCTCAGCATCTCGTACAGCACGCTCGCGGCGGAAAACAGATCGCTTCGCGCATCGACCTCCTCGCCCATGCACTGCTCGGGCGACATATAGCTGAGCGTGCCGATCATCGTTCCGTGCCGGGTCAGGTCGGAGTTGTCGAAGCGGGCGATGCCGAAATCCGTCATCTTCACCCGGCTATCCGGCAGCAGCAGGATATTCGCCGGCTTCACGTCGCGATGCACCACCCCCACAGCATGGGCGCCGCCCAACGCCGCCAGCACCTGAAGCGTCACCGCCACCGCCTCCTGCGGCGGCAATTTCCCGCGCTGCCGAAGAACCTGACCCAGGCTGTCACCTTTCACGAACTCCATCACCAGGAACGGATTGCCGTCGTGCATGGAGAAATCGTAGATTGCGACAATATTGGGATGCACGCAGCGGCCCGCCGCCTGCGCTTCCCGCTGAAACCGGGCGACGAAGTCCGCGCGGTCCTCGCCGTCCAGGATGTCCGCCCGGATCAGCTTGATCGCCACCGTGCGGCCGATGACCGGATCGGTCGCCTGGTAGATCACGCCCATCGCGCCGCGGCCGACGATGCGCTCCACCCGGTAGCGGCCGATGAGTTCCGGCAGGGGGGCCGAGGCGGAAATGGTCAACTGTCCAGAAGTCGCATGGCGCTCAGCAGGCTTCGCCGCATGCGGTTGAACGAGGCGGCCAGGGAGGTAATCTCGTCATTGCCGCGCTCGGCAAATTCCGGGGTGTCGGTCCGGCCGGTGCTCACCTCCATTGCCAGCGCCGACATCCGGCGGATTGGCTGAACGATGACGTAATGCAAGAGCAGGTTCAGCAGCAGCAGAGTCACCGCGAAGATCGCCGCCAATCCGCCCACATACGTCAGCAACTGCCGATTCTGCCGCGCCAGCGTGACTTGCAGCGGCACAGAAACGATCTGCGCGCCCTCCACCGCACCGAGTTGCCAGCCGAAGCCGTTTTTCGGTCCGTACAGATCGACCATCGCCGCGGGCGCCGCATCAGGGGTCGAATGGCAAACCAAACATCCCGAATCGGTTATCCGCACCGGCCGGGCAATCGACAGGATCGGCCCGGAGGCCGAATCCCGGGTAATGCTGAAGCTGGCAAGCCCGGGATTGCGGCGGAATTCATCGATCATCCCGGCTTCCCAATCGGTCGCCCTGTCGGCCGGATTGGTCGGGTTCAGCGCGGCTTCCTTGTAGTGATAATCGGGGAATCTCTCCGACAAGGAGCGCATGGTCGTCTCGGCCGCATAGAACGGGATGGTCTGCGGCAGGAATCGCTGCCGGTTCTGCCCGGCGAGCAGCGGCGCGACCTGGCTTTCGGTATATTGCCGTATCGCGGTGGCCTGCTCCAGCATGATGGTGGCTTCCTGCTCGACACTGCGATAGGCGTCCTGCCGTGCGATCTGCCATGAAAACGCGGCGGACAGGCCCAGGCCGACGAGGAACGCTGCCAGCATAACCAGGTTGAATTTCGCCTTCAGTCCCATGACGATGCCAGCTTGCCGGCCTCATCGGCGGTCAGATGCCCTGTCATCGGCGCGTGCACCTCATGCTGCCAGCGGCGGATCGCGGCGCGGGTTTCCGGCCCGAAGAGGCCGTCCGCCGCGGCGTCATAGTAGCCAAGATGTGCCAGCGCTTGCTGAACGACACGCCGCTGTGCCGGCGTCATTTGCTCCTCGCCCGGCAGCGGCTTCGGCGGCGCGGCAGCCGTCTCGGCTGACGGCATCGCCGGAACCGGGGGCGTCGGGGCGCCAGCCAGGAAGACGCCCGGCGGCGAGACGTGCAGCGCCGCCAGGCTGACGGTGGTCCGGTCGGTCAATTGTTGCTGTACGTCGGCCAGTACCTTGGCGCTTTCCACGGCCGGGCCATGCAAGGACTCGACCAGCGCGGCGGCCAGCGGCGTCGGCGTATTGCCGGGCGACCGGTTGGCCGCCGCGATATAGCCGAGCGTCTCCGGCAGCTCCGCCTGCGTCAGTGCATCCAGCGGCACTACGGATGGCCCGCCCGGCATCGGCACCGCGTCGATGGCCAGCATCCCGGCGGGCCTGCCGCTTGCCGCGGCATTCAAAAGCGTCTTCGCCAGCAAGCCCTGGGTGAGCACATCGGCCGGTCGGTTGATGTCGGCGGAGACCGGCAGCACGAACGGGCGATCCTCGAAGCCGGACACGTAGCCACACACATACACAAAAACGGGATTGTCCGCCGTCAGCCGGCCGATGGCAGCATACAGCGCGCCGTTGGACGCGTCGTCCTGCTCGTCCACCGAGAAACCCATGCCGCGCAAAGCCGAGGCGACCCCGTGCGCGGACACCGCACAAGCCGGCAGCGCCGGAAGGGAGGTATAGGAGGCTTCGCCAATAACCAGCGCCTGGCCGGCGGCCACCGCCGGGGCGGGTGACGCCATGAACGCGAGGCAGACCATGCCGATGGCGGCCCGGGCGATGCTGCGGAGGGGAGGTCGCATCAATTTCATGGCGTTTCTCCATACCCGACCTTGGTGCGGACATCCAACAACTCCTGACACGCCTCCCATATCGATCCAACCGCTTCAAGCGCCGGCAGTCGGCTGCCCGCTTCCGTCAAAGTTCCGACGAGCTCCGAAATCCTTTACACTCGCACACGCCGTAGCCGAAACCTTCCAACCGGCTACGGTCTCTGTATAACAACGCCCGGCCGTTGCGCCACGAGCGGGAGAAAAGGTGATGTCATATATGGATGTCGAAGCCGTGAACTCGCTATTGTCGTTGCAGACCGCGCTGGGCGCAGGCGTGCTCGAGCCGGTGTCATTCCGGACAGAAGAGTTGATCAGCGCGCCCTATGCGATAACAGTTGAGGCCACTTCGGAAAACGCATCGATCAATCCGGACGACGTGCTGTTCCAGCCGGCCTGTCTGACAGTCAAACTTGGCACTGCGGCGCCTCGCATCTTCCAGGGGCTGGTCCGTTCGTTCGTTGCGACAGGACAACCGGTGCGTGATCGTTACACTTACACGCTGGTTTTCGTCCCCAGGCTGTGGTTCATGCGGCAGACCTCGGACTGCCGCATTTTCCCCGGCAAGACGATTGCCGACATCGTGTCGCTGCTCTGTAATGAGGCAGGTCAAACCATAAAAATCAATGTGTCGGGCGACAAGCCGGTCAAACCCTACGTCACGCAGTTCAACGAAACTGATTTCACATTTCTTAGCCGCCTTATGGAGGAAGCCGGCTATTTCTACTATTTCACCTTTACCGCGGGCGACCACACTTTGGTTGTTGCCGACCAGAACCAGGCCTTCCTCTCCAGTCCAAAGCCGTCGTTGACCGTCTCGCATGAAGGTGGCGGCACGGATGTCCTTACCGCCTGGCAGAAAGTCGGCACCACAACGATCGGTTCATTCCATACACGAGACTATGACCTGAAGCAACCGGATACGCCGCCCGACGCCACCCAAACGACGAAGCTTGCCACCGCAGGCGCGGCGGTGCGGGATGTGTTCGAATGGCCGGCGCTGGCCCTCAGTCAGAGCGAAGCGTCGGCGCGGGCCCGGATAAAGATGGAGGCGGCCGAAGCCGCAGCCGCTTTGATCGAGGCGCAGGGAGGAGATCCCGGTTTCATGCCGGGGTCCCGCTTTACGGTCAGGCAGGATCCTTACACCGGTGCCGAGGGAAGTGAATATATCATCCGCGGCGTCACCAGCAGCGGACATGATGAAACCTGGGTGACGGGCGCCGGGGGAGCGAACTACGCCAATCACATTGTCGCGTTTCCCGCCACGACGCCGTGGCGGCAGCAGCTTGTCACCCCGCGGCCAGTGATGGCCGGCATTCACTCGGCCGTGGTAATCGGCAATTCCGGTGAGGAAATCCATTCCGAGCAATACGGCAGGGTCAAGGTTCGCTTCTTCTGGGACCATCGCGAAGACGTGACCGCTGACAATGGCGTGTGGGTACGAGTCATCCAGCCCTGGGCCGGCAATACCTGGGGATGGCAATCGCTGCCGCGCGTGGGCTGTGAGGTCGCCGTCGCCTTCTTCGATGGCGATCCCGACCGGCCGGTCATTGTCGGCGGCCTGTACAATGCCGACATGATGCCGGTGTTTCCAATCGCCGGCGAACAAACCAAAAGCGGCCTGCGCAGCCGTTCTACGTCCGGCGGCGGCAGCGCAACGTTTTCGGAATTCTCGATCGACGACAAGACCGGATCGGAACGGGTATTTCTCCATGCCGAAAAAGACATGGTGACCGAGATCGAGAATAACGAAACTGTTACCGTGAACAATGCCCAGACCATAACGGTCAAGGCCGGCCGCACCACGACCGTGAACGATAAAGGCGACAGCCTGACGGTGGAAAACGGCGGGATCAAGGTCACCGCGCAAAATAGTGACATCGCGATCGAGGCAAGCACTGGCAACATAACGGTGAAGGCCCTCGACAGCATCAAGCTCACCGTCGGCGGCAACTCGATCGAGATCAACGCTGAAGGGGTAACAATCACCGCGATGAAGGTCAGCGTGCAGGGGCAGGCGATGGTGCAAGTGCAGGCTCCAATGACGCAAGTCAGTGCGGACGGTATGTTGACGATGAAGGGCGGCCTTGTGCAGGTGAATTAGAGATGCCAGTGAGCGACCAGGTTTTGCCCAAGCTGCGTGCCACTCCATGGGAAGACGTGCTGGCGCGCGCCGCTCTGACCGGCGAATCCGCGGCGCTGATCCAAGCGGATACCGAATCCGCAACGGCGATCAGGCGCTTGCAGGATGCGGGTTTTGTTACGGAGGCCGCGAAATTGATGGCGCATGCGCTGCCGAAGCGCGAATGCGTCTGGTGGGCATGCATGTGCGCTCGCAACACCGCGCCTGCCGATCTCCCGGATTACGATGCCGCGGCCGTGACGGCGGCCGAGGATTGGGTGCGCCAACAGACCGATGAAACGCGCCGGCAGGCGTTCGAGCATGCGCAACGCGGTAGTTTCAGCACTCCGGAGGCCTGGGCGGCGGTCGCCGCCTTCTGGAGCGGTGATTCCATGTCGCCCGCCGGACAGCCCAAGACGCCGCCCGCCGCGCACCTGGCCGGCACCGCCGCGATCGGGTCCCTCACGCTGTCCGCCGTGCGAACGCATCCACGGCGGCGCGAGGAGCGTCTGCTGCGGTTCCTCGGCAGCGGCAGGGAGATCGCGGCCGGTGGCGCCGGCCGTCTGCCTCCCGAGGAGACCGCGTGATGGGACTGCCCGCCGCCCGGGTCACCGACATGCAAACCTGCCCTTTGGTCACGGGCGTCGTGCCCCATGTCGGCGGACCTATCATGCTTGGTTGCTTTACGGTCCTGGTCCAGGAAATGCCGCAGGCCCGGATCGGTGACATGCACATCTGTGCCGGTCCTCCGGGCACGATGGCCGTCGGATCGCCGACGGTGCTTGTCGGCGGCCTTCCGGCCTGCCGCGTTGGCGATTCGACCGCTCATGGCGGCGTCTTGGTCGGACCCGGCGCACCAACAGTCCTCATCGGCTGAGCAGACAATGACCTTGACGTTGACTGTCCTGCGCTGCCCGCCCAACGTGGCGCCGGAGGTCCGCCAGGTGACCGGCGGTGAGTTTTCCATCGGCCGAGGCCCTGAAAACGATTGGGTGCTGCCGGACCCGGCGAGGCATCTGTCGAAACGGCATTGCGTCATTGCCTACCGCCAGGGGACCTGGCAGGTCGCCGGCACAAGCACCAACGGCACCTTCATCAACGGCGATACGGCGCCGTTGGAAACCCGCACGCCGCATATTCTGGAAGACGGGGATCGTATCGTGGTTGGCGTGTACGAAATCGAGGTCGGGCTTGCTGCCGCATCGGACCGGCCATTGGGACAATCTCCGGCCGCGTTGGCCGCGGGCGCCGGTCCGTTTGGCAACCCGTTCGATGACGACATTTTCGCACCCGCCCTGACGCCGCCGCAGGACGGGGCCTCCGCTGGTCTGGAGCAGCGTTCAGGCCCGCCCTCCCCAAAGCTTCCCGATACTTTTGACCCATTGCAAGCGGAGGAGTACGGCTATTCGGGAGCGCAGGAGGATCATAGCGCGGCAGTTTCGGACGCGATCAGCCTGCCGCACACGCGATCGATGTTGCCGGCGGACTGGGACCTTGACGAACCCGCCGTCCAGCCTGCGCGGCAAACCCGCGAGCCCGTTGTCCCCCCATCAGTTGCGGCAGTCCCACCTTCGGCGACCGATACCGGGGCGGCCCTGCCACCAATCCTGTCCCCGGTCGACCTGCTCGCGGCTTTCCTGCGCGGGGCAGGGATGGAGGCGCTCGACGTTCCCGATCCGGCCCGGACGATGGAACAACTCGGTGCCGCGTTCCGCGCTGCGGTCGGCGGCATCCGCCAGGCGCTGATCGCCCGGTCGGAGGTCAAGCGCGCGTTTCGCATCGAGGAAACCCTGATCCGCCGGCGCGGCAACAACCTGCTCAAATTCTCTGCCAACGATGACGACGCGCTGACCGGCTTGCTTGGCGCCGGCCGGCACAGCGACATGCGACCGGCGGACGCGATCGCCGATGCGCTGACCAATATTCGCCTGCATGAACTCGCCACCACGACGGCGATGCAAAGCGCGGTGCGTGCGCTGGTGGTGCGCCTCGGACCGGATCAGATCATCGACCTGAAAGAGCCCGCGGCCGGAATGGCGTTGCTCGGCAACCGCAAGGCCCGCGCCTGGGATGCCTATGAGGCCGCGCATGCCGAGATCTTGCGTAACCTCTCGGATGACTTCGACAGCGTGTTCGGCAAACGGTTTGCCCTGGCCTATGAGCAGGCGATGGAAGAACTCCTTGTCCGGGAGAAGCACCGGCGGGACGACGGGTGATGACATGGAGACCAATCCGGCTGCCGCTGGCGGTCATCTGCGGGGCGCTGGCGGGGTGCGGCGATTCGAAGAAGCCACCGCCGGAAGCACCGCCACCTCCACCGCCGGTGTTGGAATTGAAAGTGACCGGCAGTGCCGATCAGAACCCGGGTGCCGACAAGACCCCGGGTCCGGTCTCCATTCACCTCTATGACCTTGCGGGCACCGAGAAATTCGGCAAGGCCGATGTCTTCGCCCTGATCGATCATGAACAGGCGACATTGGGGGCCGACGATCTTGGAGCGACTGACTTTGTCCTGAAGCCTTCGGAAACGCAGACGCTGAAACAGGACCTGAAACCCGGCACCCAGTACATCGGAGTGCTGGCGTTGTTCTACGATATCGACAATGCCCGATGGCGCGCCTCGGCCGCGGTGCAGGCGCACGGGGTCACCAGGCTTGTGCTAACCGTCGACAAGCTTTCCGTGTCGCTTAAGCCGGCAGGCCCATGACTTGGTTTCAGGCGATCCGGTATCCCGAGGAGAGGTCATGAGCTGGACCAACCGCGTCATCTGGCAGGAGGGCATGTTCCTCCGGGCCCAGCACTTCCAGCAGCAGGACCGCTGGCTGGAGGCGCAGGTTCGCGGACGAACCGCGATGCTGCGCCCATACCCGTGGGGCATGACGGATTGCGCCATCGACCGCGACCTTCTGGCGACCGGCCGCTTCGCCCTGTCCGCCGGCAGCGGGGTGTTCGAGGACGGTACGCTGTTCGTCATTCCGGGCGAAACCGACCATCCGGCGCCGCTGGAACCGCCGCAGACCGCCCGAAATGTGGTGGTCTACCTATGCCTGCCGATCCGCCAGGCCGGCGCGACCGAGGTCGGCTTCGACGAAGAATCCGCCGGCCGCTACGGGCCAAAGAGCTTTGAAGCCTACGATACGCATTCCGGATCACCGCAACCGGCCGACCTCCAGGTTGGCCGGTTGAAGCTGCGCTACATGCTGGAGACACAGGACCGCGCCGGCTATCACTGCATCGGCCTCGCCCGCATTACCGAGGTCGCAGCCGATCGGCGGCTCACGCTGGATGAGCGGTGGATTCCGCCGGCTTTGGTCTGCTCCGCCGCACCGCCGCTGTCCGGGCTGCTGGCTGAACTGACCGGTATGCTGAACCAGCGCGGCGAGGCCCTGGCGGGACGCCTGAGCGCGCCGGGAGCGCGCGGGGTGGCCGAGGTCGCCGACTTCCTGCTGCTGCAATCGGTGAACCGGTGGCAGAAGCTGCTGTCGCATTGGACCGATTCCGGGAATGTCCATCCCGAGGACCTGTATGCCACGTTGGTGCAGATGGTTGGCGAGTTTGCGACGTTCACCGAAACCTCGCGCCGGCCAAACAGCTATCCGGCCTACCGGCATGAGGATCTGCAGCGCAGTTTCGCTCCGGTGGTCGCGGATTTGCGGCGGTCCCTGTCAGCGGTGCTCGAAACCAACGCGGTGGCGATACCGCTGCAGGAACGCCGCCACGGCGTGCGGGTCGGGCCGCTGACCGACCGCAGCATCCTGCGCAATTCCAACTTCGTGCTGTCGGTGCAGGCCGACGTGCCGAGCGAGAATTTACGCCGGCTGTTTCCGGCCCAGGCGAAGATCGGAGCGGTGGAGCACATCAGCGAACTGGTGAACGTGGCACTGCCGGGAATCTCGATCAGGCCGCTGAGCACGGCTCCGCGGCAGATCCCGTTCTATGCGGGGGCAACCTATTTCGAGCTCGACCGCAACAGTCCGCACTGGCGGCAGATGCAGTCATCGGGCGGCTTCGCCATCCATGTCTCCGGTGAATTCCCCGAACTGAAGATGGAGCTCTGGGCTATTCGCGGCAGCGGCGGGGGTTGAGCGATGCCGAGTGACAACCCGTTTGCCGAGCCCGACGATTCGGACCGGACACAGATCATCCGTCCGGTCCCGGGGGGCAGGCAACGCGCTGCGCCGCGTCCCGCCGCAGCCGAAACACCGTCCGCCCGGGCGGAGACGACCTTGTCCGGCGCCGCTGAGGTGGTGCGTACAGGGACCTCCCCTTTGCTGGCCGCGGCCGCCCCACTGCTGCAATTGCTGTCGCGGTTGCGAAATACCCTGTCGCAACCCGATCCGGGCGCGTTGCGGGAACGCGCTGTTGGCGAGGTGCGGCAGTTTGAGCAGGTATCGCGCGAAAGCGGTGTGCCGCTGGATCAGCTGCGTCCGGCGCATTATGCGTTGTGCGCCAGCCTGGATGATGTGGTGCAGGCGACTCCCTGGGGCAGTCAGGGGGCCTGGGCATCGCGATCGCTGGTGTCCACCTTTCATCAGGAAGTCCGCAGCGGCGACCGGTTTTTCGATGTGCTGAACCAGGTGAAGCAAAATCCCGGCGTGTTTCTGCCGGTGCTGGAACTGATGTATCTGTGCCTGTCGCTCGGGTTTCAGGGCCGCTATCGGCTGTCGCCGCGCGGGCCGGCGGAACTGGACCGCCTGCGGGAGGAGGTCTTCAGCGCGATCGCCCGCCAGCGTCCGCGGCCGGACCCGGACTTGTCGCCGCATTGGCGCGGTGTCCCGGCACCGTATCGCGCGGTTCGCGCGGAAGTGCCGGTATGGATCGCCGGAGCGGCCGGTCTGCTGGTGGTTTGCGCCGCTTATGCCTGGACGTCGTTCGGGTTGAACGAGGACTCGGATGACTTGTTCGCCCGGATGATGGCGGCGCGGCCGGCTCAGATGCCGGCAATCGTCCGCGCCGCGCCGGTGCAACCGCCGGCACCCGCACCGCCGCCGCCCTCGCCGGGTGCGTTGGACAAATTGCGCGGCTTCTTGCGACCCGAGATCGAACAGGGTTTGGTCGCGGTGATCGGGACGGATGCGGTGCCGGTGGTTCGCATCCGTAACCGCGGACTGTTCGCATCCGGCAGCGCTGTGGTGCAGGCGCGATTCGATCCCTTGCTTGACCGTATTGGTCAGGCGCTGGCCGACGAATCCGGGGCGGTGCAGGTGATCGGCTATACCGATAACCAGCCGATCCGTTCCGTTCAGTTTCCTTCCAATTTCCCGTTGTCGGCAGCGCGGGCGAAGGCGGCTGCGGCGATCATCGCCCGGGGCATCGGGTCGCCGGGGCGGATCAGCACGGAGGGGCGGGCCGATGCTGATCCGATCGGCAATAATGCGACACCGGAAGGGCGCGAAGAGAACCGGCGGATCGAGGTGGTGTTGAGGCGGGCAGGGTGATGCCTTCCGGGACGGTGCCGTGGTCCGGCTACTTCGGCAAGATTCCTTCCCGCGGCGATTTCGTGGCGGCGGGTTTGCCGTCGCCGGTTGTCAGGGCATGGGACAAAGTCCTGTCCGCCGGTCTGGCCGCGGCCAAGGCAACATTGGCCGATCAGTGGCCGGATGTATGGCTTGAAGCTCCCGTCTGGCGTTTCGCGTTGGCAGCGTTGCAGTGCGCACCGGAATCGCTTCTTGGCCTGTGGATGCCCAGCGTCGACCGGGCGGGCCGTCACTTCCCGCTGATGATCGCCGCGTCGTGCCCTGGCGCCGCTGTCGAAAGCATGGTCCGCCACGGCACCGGCTGGCTCGACGCGGCCGAGGATGCGGGCCGGGCCGCCATTGCCGATGACCTGACGCCTGAGCAGCTAACGGCGTTGATCCGGCCGCCGCCCGATTTTGCAACGACCGCCGATAACGGCCTGCCGTTTGACTTTCCGTCGGGTGCCGAGGGCGGGTTTTGGTGGACGTGCGGTGGCCCTTTCGTGGGGGCACAGGGATTGTTTCTCGATACCATGCCGGACTCCGCAATGTTCACAAGGATGCTGCTTGGCCGGGGTTTCGCCGCTTGAATATCTCGATGACATCAGCGTGCGGAGGTTGGATATTGCCGCAGGCTGAGGCGCGGTTTGCATTTTGAAGCGAACAATTGGGGCATTTTGTGAAGCCCTTGCTTGGACGCTTTGACGAATCGCGCTAGCCTTGGAATGATGCTGGACACCCTGCAAGCGGCACCCCGAACAGGCATACCGATCATGGAGCAGTTCCGCAGCCACGCAGTCACCGATCCGGGCACCAAGCGGGGCCACAACGAAGATATCTTCGTCAATCGGCCCGACTTCGGCCTTTGGGCGGTGGCCGACGGCGCCGGAGGGCATCAGGCCGGCGATGTCGCATCCGAAATGATCGCGACAACGTTGGAGACGATTCCTGATGTCCTCAGTGCCGAGGAAATCCTGGCCCAGGTCCGGCTGCGGATCAGCGCGACGCACACAGCGCTGCAGGAATGTGCCGCCCGCAAGGGCGAGGGCGCGCTGGTCGCTTCCACGGTGGTAGTCCTGATCGTTCGCCATGAGCATTTCGCGTGCCTGTGGGCGGGGGATTCCCGGGCTTATTTATTGCGGGATCAGGTGCTGCAACAGATCACCCGCGACCATAGCCTTGTGCAAGAACTGGTCGACGCCGGGGCGCTTGATGCCGCCGATGCCGATGGGCACCCGCATTCCAACGTCATAACCCGGGCGGTCGGCGATTTGGCGGAAACCATGGAGTTGGACAAGGTCACCGGCCGGATCGAGGCCGGCGACCGTTTTTTGCTGTGCAGCGATGGGCTGTCGAAGGTTCTGGATGACACCGCGATTGCGGAACTGATGACAGGCAGCGTCGTTGCGGAGACCGCCGAAAAGTTGGTCGCCGAGGCGCTGGCGCGGCACACGACTGACAATGTCACTGCGGTGGTGGTGGAGGTTGCGGGTGATGATCCCTAATAAGTCGGCGCTCGGATCCAAGGCGCTCCGCCAGGGCGCGAGCGATGCCAGCGCGTGGAGGACCCATGGCGCTAAAGACGATATTTACCCCGTCGGATGATCTCAAAATTGGAGGTATCGTCTATCGCAGCGGCGACGTAACGCAACTCAATTATCTGCTCAACGTGACGCCGAGGGAACTCGAAAACCGGCTTGGCTACGAGACTGGGCGGTTGCGCCTTGGGTGGTATCTGTTGCTGCTCGAGCAAAGCGTGGCTGCGGGAGAATTCACGTGGGGGGGCACCACCGAGTTTTCTGGCGGAACCGATCCCGAAAGAGTAGAAACGTACCAGGGACAGGAATACCGGATCCCGGTTCAAGATCTCAAGCGGTTTGACCTTTACAAGCAGTCCGGTTTCGACGGGGGCGAGGCCGAGACTGAACTGAATTCATTTCTTGCTCCCGAACTACATTTGCTTAATGACCGCACGAGCCATAACCGTATCTCCAAGGTAGTGCCGCTGATCGGGCATGACGACGAGAAATTCTGGCTTACGCAGTATCCCGACGCTGCGGCAGGTCGCGGCGTGAAGCAATGGACGTTGCTGAAGAAGGCCGCCAAGAAGTTCCGCGTCAGCGTAAAGGTGCCGGCCGGGTCCAAATATCTCGGCGGTGGCCGGGTAGGCATCGGCCCGGCTGCCTGACACCATCCACGACTTGCATTACTGGTGGCGGCAAAGTCGTGTATGGCCTATAGGACTGCGACGAACTATCACTGCACGCTCGGACAGCGAAAATCCTGCAACACCCCCACCGCGAACGGATTAAGCACCGACCCCGCGCGAATCTCGAACACCGCCTCCCGGTCCCCCAGTTGAAACGTCAGCACATACTTCTCCGGCGAATCACCCGGTTTCATCCGCGCCCGCCCGAACATGCGGAACATCGCCCAAGGCCCGGTATCCGTCACCGCTGACGGCCCACCCGCCGGCGGCGGATCAAACACCAGCCGAACGGTCTGCGTCCGATTCGGCCCGGGCCAGTTGATCTGAGTGGCACGCGGCGGCCCATGGATCGAAACAATCGTCGTGCCGTCCAGATCCAATGTCGCCTGCCTGGCATTCGCATCCAGGCCGATCGGCGCGATATCGAAACGCACCAACGGCGTGTTGCCGCCGCCGGCAAAGAACAGATCGCGGATCGCCGCGGCGCGCTGGAATTGCGCCAGATCCGCCGGCGTCACCGGCGGAACGATCCCGTCCGCCGGCTGCAGCACCCAGACCTTGCCTGACGTATCCACAAACGGCCGAAGCTGGGTGTTGAAGTAACCGTCGATCAGTCCCCCTGGAGCAAACAGACGGGAGAAATCGTCCAACGGCACGTCGCTGGTGGCTCCGGCCACAAACGGATAGCGGCCATTCACCGCCAACCCGCACAACGACGCCGGTCCTCCCGCACCGTTATAAGCTGCGACCAACTGCTGTTTCGCATTGCCGCCGCGCAGTGCGGTACCGCCAATGGCCATCGACGCCAGCCACCGTCCCAGCGGCTGCGGCTGGCGTTGCGCCTCGGCCCGCAGCGCCAGGCCAGGGTCGTCACCCGCGGGCGGCGCCGGAGCGGCACTGCCAACCGGAACGGCAGCCATTTTCGCCAGTTGCTGCTGCAGATCATTCAGCGACTTCAGCACCAGATCAATCGGCGCACCCGGCCCGGTCCCCACCAGATCGCGCAACGCCTTGAAGTGCTCGTCCACCTCATGCCCGGGCGCCATCGGCGCAGCCTGACCCGGCTGGCCGCCGCCGAACAAAGCCTCCAGCCGAGGATCGATCGCCGGACCGCCCCCGGCCTTTGCCGGACTTCCCGCCGCGGAGGCAGCCAAACCGGGTGGCGGCACCGAGAGCGTGACCTGCCGCGCGACTGACGCCAGCAGGTCGCGCATCGGCGATTGCGGCGAGGCCAATATGTAAAGATCCTGAGCCGCCTGCGACAACGTGCGCAGCGGCACGACATTCAGGTCATCGAGCATGGCTTCCCAGGCCCTGATGTAATCGGCCTCATACAGCGCGATGACATCCCGTTCCAGCGCTGCCATCTGCGGACCGTTCGGATCGAGTTCGGTGTTCTCGCCAAGCACCCAGCTCTCGGACGCCACGCTTTTCGCCGCATCGACCAGTCCCGGCAGCAGTACCTCATGGAAACCGTCAACCGTCAGGAAGCCCGGAATCCCATCGTCCATCGACTTGCCGGAGGACCGGACGAACACCCCGACACCCGCCGGACCCAGGGCATCGCGCGGCAGCCATGGCTTCATATCGCGTGCGGAGGCGGCCGGTTTGATCCGCGAGTAAACCCGCTGCGCCAGGGACACCCGGCTGAACGTGCTGCGCGCCCTGCCCACCAGGGCGCCATCCAATTGCACCGGCGGCAGCGGCTCGGCCAGCAGCGCGTCGAGATGCTTCAGCAGCGCCGGTCGCAACGGCGCATAGCCGGGCCCGGTCAACGTGGCCTGCCAGTCCAGCATCATCCAGTCATGCACAAGATTTCGGTCGAGCGGACCGGCGCTGCCCAGCATCAGGTACACCCGGGTCGCTTCATACAGGAAATCCGGCCGGTTGAGCCGCCCGCGCATCTGCGCTTCCAACCGCCAGATCAGGCGCGGCAGCAACGCATACTCAAGCGCGTGGCGATACACCGTGGTCGACGCGGCCGCCAACTTGTCATCCTGCCCCAGGCCGAGGCCGAAGACTGCGCCGTTTGCATCAGGATGGTCGACCCCATGCGGCAGATCCCGCGCCTGATCGAGCAGGGGCACCAGTCGCGGCAGATCGGCGTCATTGACCAAATCCAGGCGCAGGCCCTGGCCGGTCTTTTCATACTCGTCGAGCGCACGCTGGGTCGACGCGATGTCGCGGGCGCCGTTGTCGCGGGCATTCCACAACGCGGCTCCGGCCAACACACAGGCCAGCAGGATCGCGGCGAATGCCCCGGCGCGCAGAAGCTTGCGGCGGCGCACGGCATCGGGACGTTGCGATACCAGCATGGCCTCGTTAAAAATGACGTCGCGCAACAGCCCGGCGAGAAAATAACTCCGTCCCTGCTGTGGCCGCAGGCTCGGCAGGCTCCGCTGATCGAGGCCGAAAGCACGAGACAGCGATCCGGTGAGCCGATCGATCGGGGTGCCTTCTTGCGTGCCGGAGGCGAAATAGAAGCCGCGCAGCATGGGTGCCCGATCAAGCCGGGAACCGCCGAACGCCTCCTGGATGAACCCGGTCAAAGGCTGTTCCAGGCTTGCGATCTGCGCCGGGAATCCGGCGATCATAGCGCGTTGATCAGCGCCGCGTTCGTCGTGGATGCGGTCCAGCAACTGCTCGTCCAGCCGCTTGACCAGGGCCCGGAATTCCTCGGCAAATCGCGGCGCCAGGTCCCCGACCTCCAGCGGAAAGGTGGTGCCCCACACCCGGGATCGCTTGTCCCGGTCCAGGCCGGCGAAGGACTCGGTAAACCCGGCGATCAGGTCGGCCTTGGTGAACAGCAGGTAGACCGGCATCCGCACACCGAGTTTCGCTTCAAGCTCCTTCACCCGTTGCCGGATGGCCCTGGCATGGGCGATCCGTTCCGGCTCGGGCGCCCGGGCAATGTCACTGAGGCCGATGGCCACCAGCACGCCGTTCAGGGGTTGCCGCGTGCGGGTGCGCCGGAGCAGGTCGAGGAAAGCCTCCCACCCGGCGCGGTCCACGGCGGCGTTGGAATCCTGAGTCGTGTATCGGCCTGACGTGTCGATCAGCACGGCTTCGTCGGTGAACCACCAGTCGCATAAGCGTGTGCCGCCGACGCCGGCGACCGCGTCCTGTCCCATCGCGGCGGCCAGCGGGAAGCGCAGGCCGGCATTCAGCAGCGCCGTCGTCTTGCCGGCTCCCGGCGGTCCGATGATCGCGTACCAGGGTTGTTCATAAAGATAGCCCCGCTTGCCGTGAGCCTTCTTCAGCATTGCCAGTGCGGCGGTGAGCTTGTCGCGCAGCGCCGCTGCTTCGTCGGCCTTCCCCGAGGCGGCGTTCTCGTCCGCCGGCGCGGTCAGTCCGGCGGTCAGGGCGGCGTCCCGCCGGCGTTTGCGAAAATCGAACAGCAGGTTCGCGCCGAGCCATACGACGACGATGAGCAGAAGGATCGCCAGCCGGACGGCGACACTTTCCAGCAACGAGACCAAGGGCCCGAAGAACCAAACCAACACCGATATCAGAACGATACCGACGAAACTCAGAAGCCAGCGTGAGAAAAGGATCTTGAGGATCGGTTCCATTCTTTGCTCCCCTCTCAAGCCTTCACATATTCGGGTAGAGCTTCCGCCATGGTCGCCTGACCACCCGATCGCCGGCCGAGCATGTTATACAAGGAGCTTCCGTATTTTCGTCATGGTGATAACGATGCTTTCGCACATGTGTGCGGGTTCGCGCGGCTGACCGAGGCAGGCTTGGCACTGGTTCCATCTCCCACCATCCTGAGTACCGACGTGATGGGACGGGTCGCGCCGCCGATCGAGGCATCGGTGGGGCGCGATGGCACCAATCGCGCCAAGGATGTGTTCGTCATCCAGTCGCTGCTGAACGATCGGCTGCCGAAGCCGCACTCACCGGTGCCGGTCACCGGGATATGGGATGTGGGCACCATGCTTGCTGTCGAGGCCTATCAGGCGGTCATGCTGAACATGAACCCGCCCAGCGGACGCGTCGAACCGGGCAGCGCCACGTATTACTCCCTGGCCGCTCGCCCGCTGGTGGACGATGCGCCGAAGACCCCGGTTGGACATTACGGGGAGTTGCCGCCCGAAGTGATCGAGGCGGCGATCGCATCGCGCATGCGGTGGAACGTGCCGGTGTCGGTCACTCTTGCACAATGGGTTGTCGAAAGTGCCTGGGGTGCCGCCGTGCCGCCCGGAAGCAACAATCCGTTTGGCATAAAAGCGGCCGAGGACCAGCCCGCGGTGGAAAGTTCTACGCGCGAGGTCATCGGCGGCAACTCGGTGACGATCTCGGCCCGCTTCCGGAAGTTCAGTTCGCTGGCGGATGCCTTTGACCAGCACGGCAGGCTGCTCGCGACAGGTTCCGTCTACAGGGCGGCGATGGCGCTGGCGCAAGACCCGGACGGGTTTGCCGAAGCACTCACCGGGACGTATGCTACTGATCCGCAGTATGGATTTACCCTGAAGTGGGTGATTCATAATTATGGATTTGTCCGGTACGATCGGTAGTGGTTCATTTCGGCGCATGCTTGACGCCATCGCTTTCCCAAGGTCAGCTCACGACGGCAAGCGGCGGGTAGACCCGCGATGGCGCTGCGGTAAGCGGTTGCGGCCCGACCAGCTGGCTTAGCGGAAGATGGCATCGGGTGTCTCAGCGAACCCCGAGTTTTTGAAACTCCGCGCTTATGATGTCCAAAAGTTCTTTCCGAATTTTCGCCTCGCCACCACCGCAATAATCGCCCATCAGTTCGTATGCGTCGGCATAGGCGCTCCGCAACTCTCGGGCGGTTGCCTGATATTTCGGCGGATTGTCGCCCCGTAGGATGCTGTTGATTCGTTTGACGTGAGCCTGTTTCGGTAGCAGGATACACAGCTGATCATTGTACGCTGGAGCATGGTTGCGAATACCAAGACGGTCCAAGTCATCGTACTCCAATACGTGGTGCGCCTGCCAGCTGGCGTAGTTTCTGTCGGTCTTACGGAATGCCCGTAAGTCCTTGTATGAGCCGACGAGTTGGTTCGCGTCGGTCTGATAGATGTTTCCTGCCAGGCAATGTGGATAGGCGGAGTATTTCACGCGAGCCATCCGAAGTATCTCCGTGATGGTATACATGTGACTCCCTCTGGATCGTCTGGTGCGGTGTAGCAAAAGCCTGTTGTATTTTGGTTTTCCTTTGTAACGGCTCAGTAGGACAATTGGGTGATATCCGAATCACCCTCTCAGCTCGGACTCGTAGGCGGATATTTGCTGGCGAGGTTGGATTGGGGCCGCCGGATTTAACTTTACCAAGCCTAAGCGCGACCTGGAAGTCAGCACCTTCTGAACTTCGTTGCCCCTCAGGGAGCGTTGAACCTCGCCCTTAAGTGCCTTGCGCGATGGTTGCGTTAAGTACTCGGACCAATTGCGACCTGCGGAATCTCGAGGTGAAGGCAGTGCGCCGTCTCGTGGAAATGCTTGTGCGAATAAGGCTTCATGCTCTTAGGTAGCCCTAGCCGTTCGATAAAGACGGAATTTGTCAACTGCCGCACAAAGTCGGGGAGCTTGGACTGCGGCCGAACTGACGCCGCCGCGATATCGATTACATTGCTCTGGGATGGGTCTTTTTGGTGGTGGCTAACGCAGCCGACACCGTGGACATGTTCCAGACGTTCGAGTTCCGTGAGCATCGCCGCTTCAACAGAAGCTTCCTTGTCGGTGCCACTGTCGGCGGCGGTGTAATGGCTGGCAGCCGCCACCGCCTCCACTTTCCTGCCAAGTGCGCGATACATTGTCTTACCAGGTGTGTAGTTTCCCAGCATGACGCGCACCTGATCAGTCGGCGATCTGTAGGTTGAGGTGACGTTCACTTTCGTAACACCAGATGCCAGCATTGCATCCTGGATGACTCCCAGGCTCCACGCGCTGACATACCTTGCATCCCGGTGCTTATGAGAATAACGAACCAGGGGTTGTGCACATGAGCCTAGTCCGGTTCCAAGTTTTGCCGGGTCCACCCCCTGTCGTGCGTCATTTATCGCCGTCTTGCCAGTCATGATTTGTGCTCATTATGTCTAAGTGGCATCTTCGTGCGTCGGTCCGGCACAGTCGGAATTAGCCTCTGACCGTATTAATCAAACATACTCCGCGACGATCAATCAACACACGCTCATGTGACAACGCAGAAGTCCGGCAACGTGTCGAGGTGATACCAGGACCTTACGCAATGATTCTGCGTCCCGTCTGACATCAATCGAAGCCGTTGCTTCCTCGGTCAAAGCGTCGTTCATCCCGCCCCCCGCGAACGCGCCTCGACCCTCGCCTCAACCACCTCCGCATCGAACACCGCCTCGGCGGCGTCCTTCAACCGGCTGCCGGCAGGCGCCGTCATCCACGTATTCCACCCCAGCAAAGGCGCAGGATCGGCATCGGCGCGCAGTTGCAAATCAGGCACCGCCGCGGCCGAGGCAATCGGATTGATCGAAAACGCCGTCGCATAGCCCAGATACGCCCGCACCAGCGCAACCAGACGCTCCAACCGCGGCCGGTCCGGCAGCAACGCGGTAAAATCCTCGCGATCCAGGGGGCCGATCCGCAGCACAATTCCGGCCTGCTGATCCCACGCCCGAACCCCGATCGTCGCATCCGCCCTGGTGCCGTCATCGCTCTCACCCGGCGCCATCCCCAACCGATCGAACTGCCCCACGATACCCGGGGCGCCGAGCCGTGTCCGCTGATCCGGGGGCAGAGGCAGCCACGCGCCGGCGAACTCGCACACCTCCACCGGACGCCCCAGCCAGTCGGACACCAGCGCCCGAAGCCGCTCCGCCGAGCGCGGCTGGGTGGTCAGAAACCCGGCATAGTGCATCAGCGGGTCGCGCCCCGCCGCCAGGCGATCAACCAGATGCGCGGTGCCGTATCCGGTCAGCGACAGCAGCACGCCAATCAGCGGGTTGTCGCCATCCCCATCCGCCAACCCGCCGATCTCCGAGATGCGGTTCGGCCGGTATTTGGTGCCGGCGCGCGCGAACAGGGCGAGCATCCGGTGCGACAGCATATCCAGAAAGTCGCGCAGGGACTCCGAACGCGAGCGCAAGGTCGTGTTCACGGTTTCCGTAAAGCTGCGCGGCAGCACGCCCGACGGCCCGGTCAGGCCCATGACGCTGACGATCATATCCGGGGGAACGCCTTCTTGCTTCGCGTTCAGCTCCAGGACATCCGCCGGGGGATACGCAAGGCCGGTCACCGACCGGAACCGCACCACCTCGCCCGGATCGGTTTCCCGCGACGCCAGCAGCAGGATACGAACCGCCGCGTCGAAACCGAACCGCTCCGGGTCGCTTGCCAGTCGCGCCAGAGGCGAGGCGGGTTTCACAGCAGCACGCGTGTCCCGGCCCGCGCCGGCCACGACGCCGCCACACCGCCCCGGCCGCGCAGTACGGCGCGCGTGCGCACAAAGCTGTTGACCGTCGCGTGCAGCGCCAGGAACCGATCCAGGACGGCGGCGAGCAGATACAGCCCGGAGGCTTGCCAAACCCGCGCGTCGAATTCCAGCGTCACGTCGATGCCGCGGCAGAATGAACCGCCGCGCCCGCCCGGCACGCGCGCCGCACCTGGCTTGGACGTGATGCCAAGCAAGCCGTCGATCATCCCCCGCGTTTCGGGAGAGTCGCGCATGTCATACAGCCGCAGCACCTCTTTCAAGGTATCGGCCCCGGCCGCGCCGCCGGCCAGCGACAGGTGGCCGAGCGACAAATGCGATACCAGACGCCAGAATCCGCGTTCCCGCAGCGGCGCGCGCAGCGGAATCGTTGGCGCCGTCAGGCAGCTTATGCGGGCGATGCCCGCCACGCCGTCGACCAGTTTCAGGTGCGGGTGGCCTCCACCGAATGGCAGGTCCGCCGGCAGATCCCGGTTGGTGCAAAGCGCATCGACGGACAGCACCGCATCCGCCGGGCGTTCCGCGTCGAAGTCCGGGTCAAAAGGGGCGAGGAACACATCGGTCCCGGTCAGCGGCGCGGGCGAATGCCGGCGCACCGGGTGATAAAAGCCACCGGTTCCGCCATCGGCCTGGCCACGGTTCGGCGTTCCCTCGGCCAGGCGGTAGAATGGTTCCCACGGCCGGAACGAGCCGTCGGGCCGGGTTTCCCGAACCCGCGTCACAGACCACACCTCCAGCGCTCCGGTGCGGCGGACGTCAGGCTCGATGCGGTATTCGGTGGCGGTGTGCGTCAGGCTCATCGGCTCGCAGCGCTGCGGGAACAGATTGACGACAGGCGTGCAGCCCAGGACCATCGCATCGTTACCGATGGCGCGCTCCAGTTCCGGGATGGCGCGATCGAGATAGACGAAGATCTCCATCCGGTTGCCGCCGGACATCAGCGTCTTGGCCTCCAGTCCGGCGAAGTCGAGGAACAGGAATTTCTCCGGAAAGGCGAAATACTCCGACAACAGCCGAAAACCGGAGAAGCTGCGGGCCGGCCACGGGAACAGCGCCTCCTCCGCGGCGAAGCCAACCGGCTCGATCGAGCCGGCGGGGATCAGTACCGGCTGAGGATCATTGGGACCTTCCGCCAGCGCCACGCCGACGACATTGCGGCACAGCAGTTCGTAAAGCGGCAGCGAAATGTTGGACCCCGCGCGCAGGAAAACGCGCAGCCGGTCCACACCCAGCGCGGTGAATGTCGTGTCAGCGGAGGCGCATTTCAGGCCGATCCGCAGGACACTGACGGCACCCGCGGCGCGGGGATTGGACGGAGCGGCCAGCGGCAATCCCGACAGGCGGACGCTCTCGATGTCCACGGGCCACAGGGTGGTGGGATACACCGTACGGAAACGGCAGGTTTCGCCGCGCACCGGTTCGGTGTCCACCATCAGGTTGGCGGGGATTTGGCACGGCACCTTCAGGTCCGCCTTGCAGCCAAACTGCACGATCGCGCTTGAAGGCAGCGGGGCCAGGTAGTGCGGATACAGCACGCCCAACAGCGCGTCGGTCAATTCCGGGAATTCATCGTCCAACCGGTGGTGGACGCGCGCTGCCAGGAACGCAACCCCTTCCAGCAATCGCGCCACATGCGGGTCATCCACCGAATCTTCCGATAGCCGCAGCCGTCCGGCGATCTTCGGATGCGCCTGTGCGAACTCGGCCGCCAGCGAGCGGATCGCATTCAGTTCCCGGTTGTAATACGGCAGCAAGGCATCCGACATTGGCTGGTCAGTCGCCGTCAAGCGCACGGACGAGGACATCGGCCGTCGCCGGATCGACGGTCGTGTCGAAAGCAATCGGTTCGGGTGCGGGCTCGGCGTGCAGGACCGCGTCGATGCGCAGCCGCAGGGTCGTGTCCGGCCGATCTCCCGGTGGCGTCAGCCGGACGCGCACGGATCGAAACCGCGGCTCGAACCGGCGGATCGTGTCCTCGATTTCCCGCCGCAGCGCTTCCTGCTCGGCGCTGCCATGGAACCGTCCGCCGCTGCAGTCAGGTATGCCGAAGTTCAACGGCGAAACCGCGATTTCCTTGAACGCCGCCTGCCAGGACCGCCAGCGGCGGCGTGAATTGAGCAGGGCCTCCACATCGCGCCGCACCGACCGGCGCAGGATGGCGATCGCCTCGCCCGGCGATATCGGCGTGTCATGCTCCGCCTCGGGGGCTTCGTCGATCAGCCGATCGAGCAGCGGCAGTTGCGCCCGCAATGGCAGGCGCTGCACCGCATTGCCCCGACCGGGGCCAACCTGTCCCCGGGATGGCCGGCCGCGGGCATCGCTCATGCGCCGGCTGCCGGAGCGTCGAATACGAGTTCGGTGACATCCATGATCGAGACCACGTCCTGACCGGCGAGGAACATGCGTTGACCGACGCCGCGCACCGGCCCGGCACTGCCGTCGGTCCAATCGGTCGCCCGGCCCAGGCGGAGTTCGTCGCTGGTCCCCGCATTGTCGTCGCCGTAGATCGCCGGAAGATACACCACGCCGTCCGGGCCGTTGCGCACCGACATGGCCGCCCGGCGCCAGTACAGATCTCGCGCGCGTTTCGGTTTATCGAACTGAATCGTCTCGACCCGCTCCGTCGGGATCCAGAAATACTTCCCGGTGGTGGTCAGGACTTCGAAATACCCGGCATGCAGGTCGTCTGCATCGCGGAAGTCGTCAAACGCGACACCATCGACCGTGCCGGTGACGCGGGGCCGAAGTGCCTCGGCCCGGGCCGCCAGGACGCCTGCTTCCGCCGGTTCGCCCGTTCGGATGGCGATGCAGGCGCGCAGGATGGCGGCCAGAGCCGGAGTAGGCTCACCGAGAAACTCCGGCAGGCGTCCGTCGCGCCGCTGCTGCCGCCGCGCAAGTTCGGCGCGCAGCAGCTGGCGAAATTCGGCGATCACGACGGCCGCCTGCGGCTCGATCGCACTGCCCGCATCCAGCACAACGTCGGCGCGCTCCAGGTTGCCGGCGAACATCAACAGTTCGGCCAGCAGCACGCGCGGCGCCAGATCGGCCGGCGCCTGGCGTACTGCGGCGTTGGCGGCGGCGACCGCATCGGCCAGCCGGCCAGCCTCGAACAGCGGTCCGACGGTCTCGTTTCCAGCCCTTCCGTTACTCTGGCTCATGGTCCGGCTTTCCCCCACCTGCTATCCCCGGCGTTCCGGCGAGACGACTTCGGTGATGAGACGAAATGTCGCCCCAACCTCATCCAACTGAAAATGCGGCTGCAAATGGATGGTGCAGCCATACGTCCCGGGCCGATCGGCTCGCTCTGAAATCGTCACCCGCCCGGCCGCCAGGGGTTGGCGCGCCCTGGTTTCCGGCCCGGCGCTGACGGCCGAGTTGACGTAGCCATTGAGCCATGCCTGGAGGCGTTGTTCGATCTTCGCCGGCGTTTCCAGGGTGCCCACCATGTCGCGGACGATCACCTTGATGTAGTGGGCGAAGCGGGACGCACACAGCATCCCGTTGATTTGCGACGACAGCCGCGCATTCCTGGCCGCGGCCTCCCCGGCCGGACCGAAGTCCTTCGGGCGCTGCATGGTCCCGACCGAGACGAACGCCGCGTCCACGCTGTACGGAAGTGCCGTCAGCGGGATCAACCCCGCCTCCACCAGCATGCGTTCCTGCCCATCATGCAGCACCAGATCGAGCGGCGGGCGAACCCACACCCCTGGCGGATCGGTTTGAAAATCCTCCAACGGCAGGTCGGTGACGACGCCGCCTCCCTCGCGGTCCGTGTCGATGCCGCGAATGTCGGCCGGCCAGGCATGATCGGCAAAGGCGCGGGCGACCACCGCGGCGAAGGCGTAGGCCGATGACATCCAGACACGCTGTGCCACCGCTGGCGCATACTCGGCATAGCGGAACCCGTCCGCTCGCGCCGGGTCGTCCGTCCATGGAGGCCGGGCCAGGACGCGTGGCAAGACGAAGCAGACAAAGCGCATGTCGTCGCGCCCCGCCAGGTTGCGCCACCGCTCATGCAGCGGCTGACGCAGCGGCGACGCCGGATCGGACGCCATTGCCAGGTCCGCGAACTCGTCCACGTCGAGCAGCGCCGGTGAGGCCGGCAGCACGACGACGGCAAACGCTGCCGCGGCGATGGACGACAGCGCCGCTATCGCCGCGACATCATCGGTCGGTGCTTCCCTGGTTCGGCGGTGGCGAACCTCGTGGTCGGCCAGCAGCACGCCGAACGGCTCCCCGCCCGGCATGCCGAACTCATGCTCGTAGATATGGCGGAACAGGTTGCTTTGATCGAATTCAGAGGCCCGTTCGAGATCGCGGCAGATCTCGGCCCAGGACACGGTCAGCACCCGCACCTTGACCCGGCCGCCAGGTTCCAGCCCGCTGACGAGCCACGCCAGACCGCGCCATGATCCTTCCAGCCTGCGCACCCGCGGCGCGTGCAGGATCGCGTCGACCTGCTCCGACATCAGCGCATCGATTGCGGCGATGTCGCGATCGAGCAAGCCGCGCATCGAGTCGGGGTCCTGCAGCAACCGCGAGGCGGCAACCGGGCCGAACCAGCGGCACAATGCCGGTCCCGGCTTGTCCACCACGAATTCAGCCACTCGGGCGGCCTTGCCGGCGAAGCGGCCGCCGAAGTATCGGCCGGCCAACACGGCATCCCGCAGCGGCGGATCGAAGGTTCCATCGGCGGGACCGGACGCCTCGGCGAGGGTCGAGGACATCGTCAGGCTGAACCCGGCCGGGCCACGGTTCGGCGTCGTCGCGGCGGGGCGGTGCTCAAGTCTTCTTCGGAATGCTGGCTACCAGCCGCATGCTGGTCGTCAGTTCTTCCAGCTGCAACCATGGGCGCAAGTGCGCGACGGCGTTGTAGGAGCCCGGCTTGCCCGGGATTTCCCGCACCTCGACCCGCGCTTCACGCAACGGCTTCAACAATTTCGACTCTGCACCGGACTTTTCGTTTCCGTTGACGTAATTTCCGATCCACCGGTTGAGCCAGATTTCGCAGTCGGAGGCTTCCATCATGCTGCCGATTTTATCGCGCGCCATCACCTTGAGATAATGCGCGAAGCGTCCGGTCGCCATGATGTAGGGCAGGCGTGCGGATATGGCGGCGTTCGCGGTGGCTTCCGGCCGATCGTATTTCTTTGGTTTCTGCACGGTCTGGCTGCCGAAGAACACCGCATAGTCTGTGTTCTTGTAGTGACAGACAGGCAGGAACCCGAGATTCGACAGTTCGAATTCGCGCCGGTCGGTAATGCCGATTTCGGCCGGGCACTGGCTGTCGAGATCGCCGTCGTCCGACTGGAACACGTGCATCGGCAGGTTTTCCACCTTGCCGCCGCCCTCGGCACCGCGGATGGAGACACAAAAGCCGGTCCTGGCGAACGCGTCGGTCATCCGCGCACCCATCACATAGGCGGCGTTCATCCAGCAATAATCATGGTGCCCCATGGCCTTGGCGGCTCCGGAAGCATCGATCGGCGCTTCTTCGTAGCCGAACTCGTCGATCGCCTTGGTCTTCTCGCCGTACGGCAGGCGGGCGATGACGCGCGGCATGACCAGGGAAACGAAGCGAGCATCCTCGCTGTCGCGGAAGCTGCGCCATTTCATGTATTCGGCGGTTTCGAAAATCTTCGCCAGATCCCGGGGCTTGCTGAGTTCGGTGTAGTCGTCGAAGCCGAACATGCCGGGGCCGGCGGCGGAAACGAACGGCGAGAACCCGGCTGCGGCGACGTTGGAAATCAGCCGCAGGGTTTCGACGTCGTCGGGCGCGTTGGTCCATTCGTAGTCACCGATAAGGGCACCGTAGGGTTCCCCACCCGGCGTGCCGAACTCGTTTTCGTAGATCTTCTTGAACAATTGGCTTTGGTCGAACTCCACGGCCCGGGTCAGGTCGCGGGTCAGTTCCCGCTTTCCGACATTGAGCATGCGCAGCTTCAGGCTGCTGCCGGTTTCGCTGTTCATGACAAGGTAATGCAGTCCGCGCCACGCGCCTTCGAGCTTGGTGAATTTCGGCGCGTGCATGATCGCGTTGAGCTGATCCGACAGCTTACGATCAATTTCGGCGATTGCCCGGTCGAAGGTGCGTGACAGGTTGCGATCGAAGGTGACCGTCCCGGTCAGCGCTTCCTCGACCAGCGTTTTCACCAGATCCTGCGCACGGTCACGTTCGGTCTGTTTCGTTGCGCCCAAAACCTGTTCGAGCAGGCTGACGCCTTCGGTTGCCGCCGCTTCCGTTGCCGGGACTGCTGATTGTGCACCGGACATGGCTCAGCCTTCCTTCTTGCCGAGGCCGAGTTCGCCGGACAGCGACTTCAGCTCGCTCTGGTTCTGCAGCACTTGTTCCAACAGATTTTCGAGTTCCTCCGAGCGGTCAACTTTGCTCATGAGGTCACGCAGCTTGTTGCGCGTCTCCATCAAGGCCTTCAAGGCGGGAACCTGCTCGACGATACGGCCGGGTTCGAAGTCCTCGATGGCGTTGAACTTCAGGTCGACCGCCATCTGGCTGCCGTCACCTGCCAGGGTGTTATCCACTTTGAGGTTGAGGCCCGGGCCGATGCGGGCCATGACCTCATTAAAATTGTCACGGTCGATCTGGACGAATTTGCGCTCCGCCAGAGGGGGTAGGGGTTTCGTCGGGTCGCCGGAGAATTCCCCCATGATGCCCATGACGAACGGCAGTTCGCGTTCGACCTGGGCGCCTTCCGTCTCCACATCATACTTGATGTGCACGCGCGGCTTGCGTACGCGGCTAAGCTTCTCGTGGATGCTGGCACTCATGATACGTCCCCCCGCTCAAGCACAAGTGTGAAATTGTATCTGTAGAGTTTGGCGGAGCAAGGCTTATCCTTGCGAACTTGAACACTTATTCGTAAAGCCGGAACAAGGTCAAGCGAATCTACAAAGCCTAATCCGAGAGATCATATGTTCACAAAAAGAATCTATTCCGGGAGTTTGCGAAAGTGAGAGATAGCCTCCTGACACCGCCACCGCGGCCTTTGCCGACGTCACTTATGAGGCCATGAAGCATCTAACCCGGGGATGCCGGCCGGATGCCGAGCATCACCAGCATGGCACTGCGCGCCTTTTCATCCGGCACGACCTCCGACAGCAACTCCGGCCAGGTGAGCCGCCCGCGCCGGACCGCTTCTTCCAGGGTATAGGCCAGCGGCGAGTGCGGTTCGGTCCGCCGGAAAAAATCCGCGATCCGCTCCAGTTCACGCAACATGTCCTCCCGGCCGGCCGGACGCAGCGTCCCTCCCGGGAGGGGCATATCGGCAGGCATGGTATCGGTCTCCTTCAAGGGGATCTCCGGGGCAATGGCATCGCCGTCCGGCATATCCGGCTCGGGCGGCGCATAGCGATCGGCCACGGCTACAATCGCGTTCAACAGATCGCGCACCCGGCCGGTGGGGGGAGCCGCGGGCCCGGCTTTCTCCTCAAGGGCCTGCGTCATCAGCATCCAGGCACCCGCGGCATCCCGCGCCTCTGCCCGCAAGGCCGACAGCCGAACGCCGCCGGCCTGCCGAGCTGCGTTCGCCATATCCGCCAGCGGCACGACATTGGCTGCCAGTCGCTGTTTGCGGCGGGCGGCATCGGCGATGGTCTCCAGGTCCTCGGACTGCAAGTATTGCCAGTAGGTAACGGGATCGCCCGTCGGGCCGGGAAATAAAACTGACTTGCGTAGCGGTTGCATCAAGGTCCCATCGGCGCCCTGACCATTCAGCCCGGTAACGGGTGCGACCCGGGTTTCGATCCCGTCCTCGTCCGGCTGCGGGTGCAGCCCGAAATCCCATAGTTCCGATACGAGGTCGGCGATGACGCGGCTGCCGGCGGCCATACCCGCCAATCCATCCAGCCTGACCAAGGCTTCGGTTAGCCACGCGGCGATTTCCAGGTCTTTCGTGTGGTCGCTGAGTGCGCTTGTCGCCAGGTCGCGCACCGTGCGCCACTGGACTGGCACGCCAGCGTCCGCCGAGGGATCGTGATCTAACCGCCGTTCAATTTCTCGTGCTTCCGCCCGTGCGTCGCGCAGGCGATAGTATAAGGATTGCGGCGAAAAGTCCTGACGCAAATCCAACCCCGCGGGCGCGTCACCGGGAAGCGGTGCGGCCAGGGCTGCCGGATTGTTTGCCTGGCCTGCCAAATCCATCGGCGTACTCCGCAAATGTTATCTCAGGTCGTATTGCGCGACGAGAACAAACCCGCCATTGCTCGAAAGCGCGCTGGACAGCAACGGGTTGAAACCATAATGTCCGACGCATGCAAGGCGCAAGCCCCGGCGGCAATCTTGGAACGTTAATAAAATAAATGGCGGCGATAGATCTCAAATCCCTGGTCGGAAAGCTGGATGACCACTGTCGCCGGTCGCTGGAGTCAGCGGCAGGGCTGACGATGTCGCGCAGTCACCATAATATAGAGATCGAGCATTTGCTGCTTAAGCTGTTGGACGGCAATGGCACCGACCTTCCGCTTATCCTGCGCCATTTCAATGCGGATGAGGGGCGATTTCGCGGCGACCTCAACGCCGGTCTTGACAAGATGCGCACCGGAAGCGCCCGTGCACCGGGCCTGTCGCCCGATATTATTGAACTTACGAAACAAGCTTGGTTGCTTGCCTCGGTGGAGCAAGGGCTGGCACAACTTCGTTCCGGCCATCTGATCTGGGCGCTACTGGCTGACGAGGCTCTGGCACGCCGGGGTCGCGACATGTCCGCACAACTGGCACGGGTGCTGCCGGATACATTGAAGCGTGACTTCGTTGCGATCCTGCGGGATAGTGCAGAAGCCGCAATGGTCCGGACCGATGCAGGAACAACAGCCGGATCGGCCGGCACCGTTGCGTCCGGTGCGGTCGGAACGACGGCACTGGATCAGTTCACGACCGACCTGACCGCCCAGGCGCGCGCCGGCAAGATCGACCCGATCCTCGGCCGTGATCATGAAATTCGCCAGGTCATCGATATCCTGACGCGCCGGCGCCAGAATAATCCGATCCTGACCGGAGAAGCCGGCGTCGGCAAAACCGCGGTGGTGGAAGGCTTTGCGCTGCGCATCGCGGCAGGCGACGTGCCACCGGCGCTGAAAGACGTTACGCTTCGTACGCTCGATCTCGGCCTGTTGCAGGCCGGCGCCGGCGTCAAAGGGGAATTTGAAAACCGGCTGAAATCGGTCATCGCGGAAACCCGTGCCAGCCCAAAGCCGATCATCCTTTTCATCGATGAGGCGCACACGCTTATCGGCGCCGGCGGTTCGGCGGGGCAGGGGGACGCCGCCAACCTGCTGAAGCCGGCGCTCGCGCGCGGTGAATTGCGCACGATCGCGGCGACAACCTGGGCTGAGTATAAGAAATACGTCGAAAAAGACGCCGCCCTGACAAGGCGTTTTCAAACCGTGAAAGTCGAGGAACCGGCCGAAGCGGTTGCGGTCGCGATGATCCGCGGGCTTGTGGGTACGCTGGAAGCGCACCACGCGGTCAGGATCCTGGATGAAGCCGTGATCGAAGCCGTTCGCCTGTCCGCCCGCTTCATTCCCAGCCGCCAGTTGCCGGACAAGGCGGTGTCACTGATCGATACCGCCTGCGCCCGCACCGCCATGAGCCAAACGACGGTTCCACCTCCGATCGAGGATCTGCAACGCCGGATCGCACTGATCGACACGGAAATCCGGATCCTGCAACGCGAGGCAGCATCCGGCGCTGAAAACGCACCGAGAATCAGCGAGCTGAACGACGAACGCCTTGCCGCCGGCGATCGCCTCGGCACGCTGGAGACGCGCTGGCAGCACGAGCGTGAACTCGTCGCCGAAGTGGCGAAAGTCCGCGTTGCGCTGGAAGACACCGGCGGCCCGGAAGATCGCAGCCTGGAACGAGCACGGCTGACCGAGTTGATGGACCAGTTGCACGCGGTTCAGGGCGAACATCCGTTGATCTTCCCGGTCGTCGACGCCCAGGCGGTCGCCGAGATCGTCGAGAACTGGACCGGCATTCCGGCAGGCCGGATGCGCTCCGATGAAATTCGCACCATCCTGAACCTGCGGCAGTCATTGGAACAGCGCATCATCGGCCAGCCGCACGCCTTGGAAGCCGTTGCCCAGGCGATTCAGACAAGTCGCGCCAGGCTGACAGATCCGCGCAAGCCGATCGGCGTTTTTCTGATGGTCGGAACCTCGGGGACCGGCAAGACGGAGACGGCACTGGCTCTGGCTGATCTGCTGTACGGCGGTGAGCAGAACCTGACGACGATCAACATGTCCGAGTTCAAGGAAGAACATAAGGTGAGCCTGCTGATGGGCAGCCCGCCGGGATACATCGGATATGGTGAAGGTGGCGTCCTGACCGAAGCGGTTCGCCGCAGGCCCTACTCGGTGCTGTTGCTGGACGAGATGGAGAAGGCTCATCCCGGGGTGCAGGACGTGTTCTTCCAGGTGTTCGACAAGGGCAACATGAAGGACGGCGAAGGCCGGGATATCGACTTCAAAAATACTGTCATCATTATGACGTCGAACGCCGGCACCGACCTGATCACCAAACTGTTCGCCGATCCCGAGACCGCGCCCGATGCCGCGGGCCTGGCTGAAACGCTGCGGCCCGAACTAATGAAATATTTCCGCCCCGCGTTCCTCGGACGCGTGACCTTGGTGCCGTATTTTCCGCTATCCGACGCGGTTATTCGCCGGATCGTCGATCTGCAGCTGGAGCGCATCAGACGGCGCGTGTGGGACAGCTATCGCGCGAGTTTCGACTACGACGAAGCGGTCGCGGAAACCATCGCCGCGCGCTGCAAGGAAAGCAGTTCCGGTGCGCGCAATATCGAAAGCATCCTGTCGCGGACGCTGCTGCCCGAGCTTTCAGCCGAGGTTCTGGCAAACCTGGCGGCTGGTTCATCGGTTTCCCGTGTGACCGTGGTCACACATTCCGGCGGCTCGTTCGGCTATACTGTTGCATGATGCTGGCTGATTTGGCCAGGACAAAGGAGAATATCAATGCCCATTTACATGAATTACGACAGCCTGGCAGTCAAAGGCGATGCGACCGCGGCCAACTGGGAGGGTTGGATCGAACTCAAATCATTCCAATTCGGCGTCGGTCGTGGCATTTCGTCACCGACCGGCGGTTCCGCGGACCGGGAATCCTCGGCGCCAAGCGTGAGCGAAATCACTGTCAGCAAGGATCAGGATTCCTCCACCGGCCCGCTTCTGACCGCGGCTTTGCAGGGCGAGGGCGTGACGGTCATCATCGACTTCGTCAAGACCTCGTCCGGTCAATTGGTCAAGTATATGGAGTATACGCTGACCAATACGATGATCAGTGGATGGTCAACCAGCAGCGGCGGTGATCGCCCGAGTGAAAGCTTTTCGCTGAACTTCACAAAGGTGCAGGTAGATCCGACGACAATCGACGCGACGGGCACTATCAGCAATGCCAACCCGGTCACCTACGACATCAGTACGGCAAAGGTGGTCTGACGCCCGATTTGGACACGCAGCGGAAGCCAGTGCCCGGGACGTCATCGCCTGAGATTGCTGAACCGCAGGCGAAGATGCCTCTATGGGAGGGAGTTACGGTATGACCGCCATTTCCCCTTTCATGCGACTATGGTCCAGACGGGAAAGGCTTGTATGAGCATCTTCCTCAAGTTCGGCGGCGTGCTTGGTGACGTGGAGGACGCCGGCCATGTCAACTGGATCGACGTAAAGGCGGTCAACTGGACCCTGGCGCGCCCGGTCAGCAATCCGGCGGGATCCACTGCGGGGCGAGTGTTATCGGCCGCACAGGTTTCCGAACTGACCATCGTGAAGGACCAGGACGTCGCCAGCATCCCCCTGATCCAGGCTGCGTTTGAAGGCTCGCCGGTGGCCGCGCAGATCGATTTCTGCTCGACCGGATCGGGCCAGCAAACCGTATACTACAGCATAGCAATGACAAACACGCTTATAACGGGTATTGGCCAGTCCGGATCGGATGGGCGGCCCTCGGAAAGCGTGACTCTTAACTTCACACGGATTGCGTTTTCCGGGACGCAGATGGACCCGGACGGCAAAGCAGCTTCACCTGCAAGCTACGGCTGGGACCTCAATACCAACTCATCAGCCTGAGGTGGGTGTGATGCAGGCGAATGGGGTGATTTGCCGGATCGGGTTGCGTAGAAAGGGGTGGGTTCAGTGAGCAGCGACCTGCGATCGACCGTGACTCGTGTCGGCAAGTACGAACTGAAGGCGGTCATCGCCAAGACAGCCTTGTCCGTCGTCTACGAAGGCTGGAACGCCGACATCGCGAAGCGCGTTGCGATCAAGCTGATCCCCTTGCGGCAAGGCAACGACGAAGATGCGCGGGAAGCCCTGGCGCGTTTCAAGCGCGGCGCCCGGGCAGCGGGACAATTGAACCACCGTAACATCGTTTCCGTCTACGATTACGGTGAAACTGAGGATTCAGCGTACTTGGTGATGGAATACGTCGACGGTCCGACGCTGAAAACATTGTTTGACAATCAGCGCAAATTCAGTGCGGCGGAGATCGCCGATATCGTGGGCGGCATACTGGATGCTTTGCAGTACAGCCATGAGCGCAAGGTCGTGCATCGCGACATGAAGCCGGCCAACGTCATGTTCACTGGCGACAACACGGTGAAGATAACGGATTTCGGCATCGCCAGGCTGGAAGACAGCGAAATGACGCAAGCCGGAATGGTGATCGGCACTCCAGCCTATATGTCGCCCGAGCAGTTTCTTGGTGACAAGATAGATTTTCGGACCGACATCTACTCGACGGGTGTCTTGCTGTACCACGTTTTGACCGGGGAGCGCCCGTACGAGGGCACGTTGGCGACCATCATGCACAAAGTGCTTTATGGGGCGCCGTTGCTTCCGTCGCGGCTCTCAACCTCGGTCACGCCCGCCCTGGATAAGGTCGTGACCCGCGCGATGGCGAGGAAGCAGGAGGACCGCTTCGAAAGTGCCGCAGAGTTCAAAAGCGAATTGCTGAAAGCGCTGGCGGGTCGGGACCGGCTTGTTCCACCGGGTCCGGCAATCTCCGGTTATGCGTCCTCGCGGAACTTGGTCATCGCCGGCGTCGCGGTCGTGGTCATCGGCGCAGGAGCGGTTGCCGGCTGGCATTGGCGTGGCGCTCCGGAAACAGCACCGGTATCTGACGTCCGGCTCGAGCTCCGCAGGGCTGCTGAAGGCGCGTCAGCGCCATTGCCCGTTCAAAGTCCGCAACAACCTGCTGCCGCCAACGGGCCGTCGCCTCCGGCTACTGCCGTTGTGCAACCCGCCTCGCCGCCCGGAGACCAACGCGATGCCAATTTAAGCGCTCCCGCCGATGCCACAGTGCAACCACCGCTGTTTCCGGCGGAGGTCAGGCTGCCGGAGCCGGAAACAACCTATCCGCCTGCGCGCACGGCCCCTTCGACGGAATCAGCAGGGAGCGCCGAGCCTATCTATCCGGGTCCGCCGGCTACTTTGGTCGACAAGAAGCCGGTGCCGGCGCATCCTGTGACAAAGTATAGTAGCATCGAAACAACTTACGCCGCCAATCCGGATAGGCGTGCGCCGCCTCCGGTCGCCAAAGCGGTTAAGCCGTTCGCTGAGGCGACCAATCGCCCTGTACCGCCGCCCGAACGCCCTGTCGCGAAAGACGATGACGGCAGTGGTTGGCGTGAAAGACTTGAGCGTCGTATCGGCTCGGCTGATGCTTCACCAGAACCTGTCGTACCGGTGGTTTATCCGGTCACCTCTGTCAGCGCCGTTGGGCTGGTTTGTCAGTCGGTGACGCCGGATAGTGCTGCCGGGTTTGGACTGGATGGCGCTCACGGCATGGTCGTCACTGGCGTGACCGCTGGTAGCGCTGCGTCAGTCGCTGGATTCCAGCCACAAGATGTGATTCTTAAGGTGGCCAGTGTGGAGATTAGCAATTTGTCGGCTCTGGCAAAGATAGCCTCGGACACGCCTGCCGGCGAGGCTGTGCCGGTAGAGGTCTTTCGGCATGGCGCCCGTCGGGTTCTTAGTCTCAAGATCGACCAGGCGCGCCGCTGAAACCCCATCGATTGAACCGGTCGATAATCGCAATAGTGTTTGGTCATGGCCGACGATCTCGCTGATGTCACCGGTGACTGGCAAAAACTTGTTGCCGAGCCGCGCGACGAGACCGCCCGTCGCGGATCAGACCGTGCCGCCCCAGTGGTAGACGATCTTGGACTGTATGCTTAACGCCTGGCCCTGACTGCCCTCGAAATCGGTCGAGTTGCCGACGGCAACCGACAGCCTGATCTTGCCGGCCTTGGTGATCGCGTAGGTCATGGTCGAGTTGTCGTACGTTACGACAACGCCATCACCCAGAATCGGAACCTCGGCATGCTTGTTGCTGGCTGAGACGTTTTTTTCGATCCAGGCGTTAGTCTCCTGGAAGCCGGCAAGGCCGATAAAGTAGGTGCTGTTCGCTGGCGGCTTAATGCCGCCGTATAACTGCTGCTTGGTCTTGTCGCTGGGGCCGGTGACGCTCTGAACACGGGAGCTTTTGCTCCTCTGTCGATCGTCGTAGACCTTCTTGACGATCTTCTTCATGTCCTCTTCGCTTGGGAGGGGATCGCAGATCCGCAGATGCTTCTCGAGGAAGGTGTTCTTCTGGCCGGCAACGCCGGCAACGGCGGGAGACGGATCGTTATCTTCACGATAACGGGCGTCGGGGTCGCTGGTGTTCTCGTTGCTTCGCCAAAGAACTGCCATTGTGGCTCTCCCTGTAGAGTCTGTTTGTTGATCGCCCAAGCTAATCAGCGCGACGTTGATAACAACCTTTAGTTGAGTTGAGTAAAGCACCCGGAGAGACGTGCATCCAACCCGACCGCTGTGAACAGTAGCACCGGGACCAGAACATGGGAACCGCCGTTCGTCTCCCACGCTCCGTTGCGACCAGGGTGGGTCAAAGGGCACCCACGCCTGTATGCGGGATCCTGAGGTGGTCCCCATCCAGTGGACAGGAAACAGCGTGAGTTAAGAGGGACTCCCACCGATTGCTGCGTGCCCGACCTGTGCGAGGGGACAACAAATCCGATACCACCTTTTCCTTAACAATTGGAACGGGAAGCGGGTATGCAATCAATTCAGCTTCACGGTCCCGCGGTCCGAGCAGCTCCACAGACGCGTAGAACGTGTCCATGTCGATGTGGAAGTATCCGACCGGCAGCAGGTCGGCCTCGCGCCCGGCCAGCCACATGCGTGCGGCGCCGCCCTGACTCTTGGGGCAGTGCCGGTTGCGGCAGCTGTTATAGGCGATCCGCTGGTGGCCGCAGTCCTCGCAGGCCTCGACATGACCGCCCAGAGCCGCTGTGCGGCAATGCTCGATCGCCGACATCACCTTGAGCTGATGCAAGCTCAGGTGCCCGGCCCGGGCGGCCCGATAAGCCGGGCCGGCAGCACGGAGTATGTCGGCGACCTCGAGTGAGGCGCGCACCGCCTCAGCCGGTGGGTGCGATCTCTCCGGCCCTGAACATGCCGAGCCTGTCGAGCGGGCTGGTCACGGTGCGCACCGTTCGGGTCGCGACCTTGGTGTAGAAGGCGGTATTCTCCAGCTTCGCGTGCCCGAGCAGGACCTGGATGACGCGGATATCAACATCTTCCTCCAGGAGATGGGTTGCGAAACTGTGGCGCAGCGTGTGTGGTCCGACCCACTTGGTGATCTCCGCGGCCTGTGCCGCCTCGACGACGATGCGATGGAGTTGCCGGGTGCTGATCGGCTTCATGGCGTGCTGTCCCGGGAACAACCAACCGTCGCGATGCATCACCCTCTGTTGGCGCCCGACCTTCCACCACTCGCGCAGCAGGGTGAGCAAATCCGCCGGGAGCATGGCATTGCGATACCGGCGACCCTTGTCCCGCTCGACCCGGATCAGCATGCGCTCGCTGTCGATATCGGCGACCTTGAGCGCCGCGACCTCGGCCACGCGCAGACCAGCGCCATAGGCGACCGACAAGGCCGCTTGATGCTTGAGGGAGGTGGTCGCGTTGAGCAGTCGTGCGACCTCGTCCCGGCTCAGTACCACGGGCAGGTTGCGCGGATGCACTGCCCGGATCAGCTTGCGTGCCAGGTCAGGCCGGATGGTCGGCGTCGGCACGCCGGCCTCACGCTGTTCGATCTGGAAGCGGCGCACGTCGTCCGCCGTCGCCGTATCAGGCGAGCGCCGCAGGAAGGTTGCGAAGCGTCCGACGTCGCGAATGTAGTTGCGCTGTGTCTCAGGCGAGAACCGGCGCAGGTTCATATCGTCGATCAAACGTTGGCGCAGCGGGCTGATCGGGCGGTCGATAGTTGGATCGGGCATCGGGAGTTCCTCTCATGATGAAGGGAGCTCCATGCTCGAGAGGCAACTGCACCTCGCTCAAGACCTCATCGAAAACGCACACAAGTAGTGAGGTCCGGGGCTCGGCCCCTGGCGGGGTTTGGGGCAGCGCCCCAACCTTGCTTGCTTCGTCGGTCAATGGTTCGGGTGCTGGGTATAACTCATCCCCCAGCACCAATCCCGCGCAGCGGGTTCGTTGTTCGACCGATCTCAGCCGCTTAGGCGGCAGCCGCAAAGGACCGCACGGGTCCGCTTTTATCAACCTTGCTCTCTGCGAAACTCTGCGCCCCGCTCTGCGAACTCTGCATAGAATCGCGGAGGCAAAAGCAAACGAAGGCCTAGCCCCCGACCCGATCCACGACATCCAACCATCAAACCGCGACCCCGGGACGCAAAGCACAGGACCCGGGATCGCCACAAACGACAAAGAGAGTGCTTCGCCCCGCCCAGATCATGCCAGCACATCCCGCCGCCAGGGCTTCGCATACGCCCCGGAGAAATACCGCACCACGCCCGTGGCGCTTGCGATGTGCCCGGCCACCGCGTAGCGCGCCACCGCCAGCGCACGCGGTGCGGAAGCACCCAGCAGCGCGCCGGCCGCGGCACCCAGCAGACCGGCGATCTGCATCGCCGCCAGCGTGGCGAACATCGCCGAACCGGCCGCCAGCACCACCGAACCCAGCAGCCCGAGCACGATCAGAAACGGCGCCGCCACCCGTAGCGCCTTGCCGGAGGCGAACGACAGCGCCACGCCGCCGAACTTCGGGTTCAGCAGCCAGGCCAGCCGGATGATCTGCTGCGCATTGCCGCCGGCGATGCGGCGGCGGCGGCTGATCTCCTGCGCCGCGGTGGTCATCTCGTCCTCGTAGGCGACGATCGTCTCGTCGTAGGCGACGCGCCAGCCGCGGCCGAAGATCTCCAGCGGCAGGATGAAGTCGTCGTTGATCGTGTCGGCCGGCAACGGCGCCCAGGCGGCACGGCGGAAGGCGTAGAACGCGCCGTGCAGGCCCAGCGGGCAGCCCATCGCCGCCTCGCCGCGCTTCACCGCGACCTGGTATTTCCAGTAGTTCGCCTCGCCGACGGAGCCGGGCTTGTTCAGCCGGTACGTGCCGCCGACGGCGCCGAGGTCCGGGTCCGCGAAATGGGTGGCGGCGCGCAGCAGCGCGTCGGCCGGCAGCATGGCGGAGACGTCGGTCAGCACCACCACCTCGGTCTTCACCATGGCGATCGTGCCGTTCAGCACCGCCACCTTTCCGCGGTTGCGGGTGTGATCGACGACGGTGGCGTCCAGGTGGGCGCACCCGGTTTCCGCCAGGGTGGCGCGGGCGATGGCGACCGTGTCGTCGGTGCAGCCGTCGCAGGCCACCAGCACATGCAGCCGATCGGCGGCATAGTCGATGGCGGCGAGGTTGCGCAGCTTGGCGGCGATATGCGCGGCCTCATTGTAAGCCGGCATCACCACGGTGATCTCGGGCAGCTCGGCTTGCGCCGGCAGCGTCACGGCGGCGGGCGCGGCCATGACGCGGGAGGCCAGCTTCATCGCGATCGGGAAGCCGGCATGGTGCCAGGCGTTGAGGGCCAGGGAGCCCATCGTCGCGGCGGCGATTGCGGTTTCGATCATGGTGTTCATGGCGCAGGTCCCGTTCTTCGGATCAGGCTGAGGTCCCGGAAGGGCCTCATGCGCTGGTAGTAGCAAGTCGCGTGCCAGCGCCGGCAGCCGATCCGAAGGTGTCGCGCCGTTGTGTGCGAAAGCATCCGGCGAGGCAGGCGCCCGGATAATTCCATCCCGGGACCGCCGGCCGCGGCCCATCGGCGGGGAAGAAAAACCGTGTTGGAAACTGGATTGGCGGTTCAGTGGGCGGCTGGACCGGCGCGGGTCGGGAGCGGGAGCCGCGGCGCCACCGTGTTTCCGCAACTCGCCGCCGTATTGCAAAATGCGTCGCGCCTCGCATTTTGCGAGCACCAGCCTTGCTGGCCGCCGATCGGCCGCTAAACCCGGCAGCCGGCGGGTCGCGGATTACGCCAGCCACTCCACCCGGTTGCGGCCCCTGGCTTTCGCGGCATAAAGCGCCTTGTCGGCGCGGCGAAGCAGCTCATTCGGATCGCCGCCCGCCGATTCGGCGACCCCGATGCTGGCGGTGAGGCTAATCGTCGCTCCGCCCGGGACAGCGACTCGCATGGCGGCGATCTCAGTCCGCAACCGCTCGGCAACCGACACGGCCGCCGCGGCGCGCGTGCCGGGCAGGATCAGCAGAAACTCCTCGCCGCCCCATCGGGCCACCGTATCAACGGCTCGCAGCGAGGCCTTGCAGGTCTGCACCAGCGCGCGAAGCACGGCGTCGCCGGCCGGATGGCCATGCTGATCGTTGATCGACTTGAAGTGGTCGATGTCGAGCATCAGCACCGAGACGGGCTGCTGCTCATCGCAGGCATACCGGTTGAATTCCACGGCGAGACGCTCTTGGCCCCGGCGGCGGTTGTCGGCGCCGGTGAGCGGGTCGACGGTGGCGAGCCGCTTCAGGTCGTCCTCCAGCCGCTTGCGCTCGGTCATGTCGCGCGAAACCACGACGAAACCTCGCACCCGGCCGGATTCGTCCGGCAGCGCGGTGATGACGGTGTCGGCCCAGAGAACCGATCCATCGCGCTTCCGCTGCGGCCCTTCCGTCTCGACCGAGCCGACACGCTCGGCTTCGACCAGCAATGTTTCGGCAGGCGGCTGGCCGGGCTCGCCGGACGGGAAGAACATCCTGATGCTCTGGCCCTCGACATCGGCCGCGTGCCAGCCGGCATAGCGGTGCAGCGACTGGTTCCACTCCTCGACGGTGCCGTCCAAGGCGATGGTGTAGATCGCATAGTCGCGTATGTGGTCGAAGATGGCGCGGAACCGCTGCCGATCGGCGAACAGCTTCTTTTGCTGCTCGTGGAGCCTGGTGACGTCCTTCAATACCGCCATATAGACGGTATCGTTGATGCGGTTGACGGTCAGCGACAGCACGCGCGCTTGGCCGCCCGTTTGAACGTCCAGTTGCCGTTGGTCGATGATGACCCCGGCTTGCCCGGTAAAGTGCTCCACCCGCCGCCGCAGATCGGGGACCAGAGAGGCCAGGGACGTATAAAGATCATCCAGCGAGGCGTCCGGCGTCAGCGGCAGCAGCAGCGCCGAAGCCATCGGGTTGATCAGGTCGATCTTGCCGGTGGCGCGGAACTTAACGACCCCGACCGGCATCAGATAGAGGAACTGAAGCAGTTCCTCCATCGATGCCGGGCTGCCTACGGACACGGCTTCACCAGGAGGTACATCCGCCGCCGCCCGGTTTGCTTCAGCAGCCGCAGCCGCACCTTCGTCGGTTGCATCCTCAGCGTGAAGACATAATCGATGACAGCGTCGAGCTCGGGCTCGGTTTCGAACCGCTGCGCCACCATGAAGTTGTTGGTGCAGGGTGCGACGGCGGAAAAGAAGTGCCGGCCGGCGACCTTGTTCGGCGACAGGCCGGAGAGCCGGCTTTCCGCAGCATTGTAGACCTCGACCACGCCATCGTCCGTCATCGCCACCACCCCGAAGGGCAATTCATCCAGCATGGCCGCGTCGGCCAGTTCCAACCGGTCCAACAGGTCCGGCTCATCGAAGCTCCAGGTAATGTCTTCCAGGACCGACATGACAAGTCTCCTTTTACTGCCGCCGCCCGTTCGGGCGCTTGACGCGGGTAGAACCTCGCCGTCCGGCATCGGCCGCGGGGAAATCGCTCCGCCACGCCCGTCGGGTTCGTCCTGCGTCCGTCCGCTGCGTGCCAGGCGCCGACGTCCCCGCGGGGTGGCGTTGACGGCGATCGATTCAAATGACAGCAAAGGCTGTGCCAGAAACGGTGCTCTGCACGCTTGGTCGCGATGCGCTATGCGGATAGCCGTTTTCCAAGAATCAGATCTTGCCGCGGCAGCGGGGTCGCCGGATCCGCTGGCCGGCACCGTTTCGCGACCTGCATGAACGCTCCGCGTTTTGCCAGCAGCAGCGGCCCGCGTGACGGGCGGCGAGCCCGGGGAATGTCGCGCTCCGCACTTTCGTGCGCGGACCGGTCCGCTGTCATTCCCGCTCGATCACCGCCTCATGCAGGACCGGAAAATTGACCGAGTTGGCGATGAAGCACTTCGTGTGCGCCTCGTGGTGAAGCTTCCGGGCCAGTTCCGCGTCGTCCCCGGCCCGGATCGTCACGTGCGGGCGCAGCATGACGCCGATGAACCGCCCCGAGCCGACCTCCTCCTCCATGGTTCCGGATGCCTCGTCGCGATAGGCGACCACGCCGATGCCGGCCGTCGCGCACAGATGCAGGTATGCAAGCTGATGGCATGCGGACAGCGCCGCGACCAGCAGTTCCTCCGGGTTCCACCGTCCGGCGTCGCCACGAAAGGCGGCGTCGGCGGAACCGGGGATCGCAGGCTTGTCTCCGGCTGAAATCGTATGGTCCCGGCCATAGGCCCGGTAATCCGATGTGCCGGTGCCCCGGTTGCCGGTCCACGCGACGCCGACAACGTAATGATGGTCGCTCTTGCCGCCCGCCATTCCTGCCTCCCTGTTTGCGAAACGCCGCTTTGTTCGGCGCGGTTGAAGCCGGCCATCATGACCCGATTGGCGGTCTCGGCAAGCCGGTGGCGGCGTCGAGGCAAGCTGGCCGCGGCCTTCAACTGCTCCCCCGCAACCATGGCGCCGGATTTATCGGCTGGCCGTCATGGCGCAATTCGACATACAAAGCCGGTCGATGCGCGGTGGTTCCGGGTTCCCAGTTCGCCATCACGCCCACCGGCTCCCCGGATACGATGCTCTGGCCGAGCCTGACGTCCAGGCGGTCGAAGCCCGACAGCACCACGTGGTAGCCGCCGCCGCAATCGACGATCAGCAGTAGGCCGTAGCTGCGGAAGGTATTGGCGAACACCACCCGGCCGCCGCAGGGGGAGATCACGTGCGCCCCGGGCGGCGCATGATACGAAACGCCGGTCGCCGGACCGCCGTCCGTCTCCTCGCCCCAGCCCTTGACCACCACACCGATGACCGGCGGCTGCAACTGCCCATGCGGTCCGGCGCCGGCGGCGATCGATCCGGCGCCCGCCGGATGTGCCGCCACCGCTTCCCGTTCCCGCGCGGCCTGAGCGTCCGCCGCGCGCTCCCGCGCAACTTGCGCCGCCTCCGCCGAGCGCTCCCGCGCCGCCTGGGCCTCCGCGGCGCGCTTCTGCCGCTCGGCCCGTGCCGCGTCCTCGCGGGCCTTTGCCTCATCGGCGCGGCGCTGCGCCTCCAGCGCGGCCAAAGCCGAACGCAGGGAATCCATCCGCGCCGCCGCGGCCTCCGCCTGGCTGGCGGCCTGCTTCGCCTGCGCTTCCGCCGCCGCCTGCGCGGCATGCGCGTCGGCGATCGCCTGGTCCAGCGCATCGCCTTCGCGTTTCTGCGCGGCCTCGGCTTCGGCCAGGCGCGGCGCTTCCTGCCGCAGCGCCTCCGCCGCCGCGTCCACCTCCGCCTGATCGCGCCGCAGGGCTTCGGCCTCGGCTTCAAGCTGCCGCGACAGGCTTTGCAGCACCAGAACGCCACGCAAGGCCGACTCCGGAGGGGCGGGCACCGCCAGCAGCGTTTCCGCCGGATAGAGCGACAACCGCTCAATCAGCGGCAGCAGCGGCTGCATCGCCTCGGCACGCAGCGTCAGGCGCTGTTCGGCGTCTCGCCTGCGCTGCGCGAGGGCATCGATCCGCGTGGCTGCCTCGGCGGTCGCCGCCTCGGCCAGCCGCAGCTTCGCCGCCGCGTCCGCCCGCTCATACGCCAGCCTGAGGGCCTCGGCTGCGGCGCGTGCCGCCTTGTCGGCCGCTTCCTTCCGTGCGGCGAGCTGTTCGGCATTAAGGTGCTCCGCATCGCGCAGCTCGCGCCGCGTCTCGTCCTCTCCGGAGGCGGCGCCGGCCCCATGCGGGATCAGCATCGCAAGCAGGGCCAGCGCCTTTATCGTGCCCGAACCGATGCGCCGAATCGCCGCTCTCCCGCCTATGCGCAGACGTTCTAATCAGGTCTCGGTATCAGGCTTCAACAGGAATAACCTGCATCACTGGTTGATCACACACGGCTCATCCATGGCCAGCGCCTCGGGCGTCCGGCCCGACAGAACGATGCCGCTCGCCAGCAGGACCTCCAGGCGGAACGAGCACCAGCCGTTGACCGGATGCACGCCGTCGAACAGCAGGCTGGCTTCCAATCCGCTGCACAGCGCGTTCAGCGGGTGGTAAAGGCCGGTGACGTTCAGGATTTCATGCACGTCCGGGCGCGGACGCCAGACCGGAGTTTCACGGCCAACGTTATCCAATATCAGGCGCACCCATCGCACGTCTGCGTTGGCGAGACACCATCCTCCGACCTGAACCTCGACTCCGGCCGGCGTATCGCGCGCCAACAGTTCGACGGACCATCGTGCGCTCACGCCGCCCCCGGCGGTGTAGGCGTCGGTGAATAATGGTGGTGGCATTTTTGGCCTGGCCGAGAATGTCTGCACGGCGGGGCCTTTGCCCTTTGTCAGCCAGAGCAGCATGGTATCGGATGAATCCTGATGGCTGAGGAGGCCGAAGAACGGCTGGCCGGCAGAGGCAACCAGGGGTGCGAGTTGATGCACGAAATTTTCCGGAAGCCCCGCCGCCACGCAAACATCCCGCGCCGAGTCCGCGCCGAACGGGTCGGGCGATAGCGGGATCATCTCCGCGGTCGCGAAACCAACCTCTGTTGCCTGGTTTTCCAGCAATTCGCTGTCGAACAGATGCTTCCGGTCCAGACCCATCAGGATTCCGATATCATCCTGATGCACCAGCAGCAGCCGCGAGCGCGCGAGGATGGCTATGGCGGCTCGGGTTTCGTCATGCCAGGTCCTGTCGCGTGCGAAGTTCTGCGCCACGGCTTCCGCGATGGCATGGCAGAGCGCCTGGCGGTAGCGGCGGTTCGGAACGAGGAACCAGGCCCGGCCGCCGGGCTTGAGCACCCTGTGCATAGTCGCCAGAAAGCTGCGCGGATCGCCGATGCGCGCCATGACATCGACGCCGATCACAGTGTCCGCGACAGCATCGCGTATGGCGTTCCGGCTGCCGCTGAGGGCGGCAAACGCCGGCGTCAGATCTCCCGGCAGGCCGAGGGAGAGCAGCCGTTGGCGGCATTCCCGGACGTTTTCCACGGCGGTATCGATGGCGAGCAGTCCGCGCATCGGCTCATCTGCGACCAACGCCTCGGTCATCTGGCCGATGCCGCACCCGAGTTCCAAAACCTCCCCGAGGTAGCCTGGCCAACGGTTTCCGGCCGCGCCGCGAACGCGGGCAAGGAGGTCGCCAATCGGTGCCTCGCGGATCGATGGATCGGCGCCGTAGCGATGCGGATCATTGGCGGAAAGTGCCAGGCCGCCGAGAAAATCGGCGACGCCGTCGGCCGCAGGGACCGTCCGGCCACAAGCGGAGCAGCGCAGCTCGCCGGGGGGAGCCGGCGCGAGGCGGCCTTTGCACTCGGGGCAGTGCAGCCGATCCTGCAAGCTCATCGTGCGTCAGCGGCCGGTGAAATGCGGCTTGCGCTTTTCCTTGTAGGCACGAATACCCTCCTGAAGATCGTCCGATTGGCGGACGCGAGCGATGGTTTGGCTGGCCGCCACCATACGCTCAATCGGGCCGGTTGGCATGATTTCATTTACCAGCCGTTTCAGAGCGCCGATGACCAGGGGGGCGGAATCGGCAAGCTGCTGCGCCATCGCCAGCGCTTCGGTCTCATGTTCGCCGTTCGACACGACGCGGTTGACGAAGCCGACGTCATAGGCACGCCGGGCGGGGATTTTGGACCCGAGCAGCATGATCTCCATCGCCAGCTTGTGCGGCATCCGCGCCGCCAGGGAGCTGATGCCGCCCGCGGTGACACCGAGCTTCGCTTCGGGGTAATAAAACTGCGTGTCCTCGGTGGACACCATCAGGTCGCACATCATGACCAGGACGATCCCGCCGCCGACGACCCAGCCCGAGGTCGCGGCGATGATCGGCTTTTCGGTCTGGAAGCCGACATTGGGTATCGCACGCCAGAGTTCCGGCAGGTCGTTGACGTCGGCGCCCGAGGTGAACGCGCGGGTGCCGGCCGAGCTGAGAATGGCGACGCGCTTGTCCGGATCGGCATCGAAGGACTTGAACGCCTGCTGCATCTCCACCGCGACGGCCTGGTTGATCGCGTTCAGCCGCTCCGGCCGGTTGATGCGGATGATGGAGATGGCGCCTCGGTCTTCGACGGTGACGGCTGGCATGGTATCGGTTCCCCGGAATTTTGGCTGGGCGGCGGAAAATGGCTCGCGGCGGGGAAGAAGTCCATGATGACAGGCGTGACCGGGGACGATCAAAAAACGTCGAGAACGTTGACAATGCGACAGGAACGGCGCGAGGGTGCCGTGTCTCACGATAAGGGCGATGTTTTCATGCGGTACGTGCTCGTGCTGCTTGTCATGTTGGTTTGCGGGGCGGCCCGCGCGGACGATCTTGTCGAGCCGACGGTCGATTTCACGGCGACGGCGGTGCATGAGACAGGGGCTTACCGGCGGACGGAGACCATCCATTACACGCCGGGCAAGCTGCGGATCGACCCCGGAAAGGGCTTCAGCAGCACGATCCTGGACCTGAAGACCCAGACGCAATGCCTGCTGATGGCGAACCACACCTACCTGGTGCTGCCGATGGATGACGAGTTGTTCCGCCGCTTCATCGCCCGGACTCCGGCCATGAGCGGCGCGCACAAGATCGGACGGGCGCGCATGCAGGGGCTGGAGACGACGAAATACGCATTCGGGGACGACGGAGCACTGGAAGCGGCCGGGTATTACTGGCTGACGGATACCGGGATCATGGTAAGGCGCGAGTACAATGACGGGGTGTTCGGCAGCGACGTCCACCATGTGGAATACCTGACCGATATCGCGGTTGCAAAACAACCGGCTGATCTGTTCGTCGTCCCGGCCGGATACAGGCGCGCGAAGTAATACCAACCGGCGTGGCTCTTATGGCGTTGGTTGTTGGTAAGCACCTGTTGCACTGCGGAACGCGAAAACGTCATGCCGACGAAGGTCGGCATCCACGCCTTCCGCAGGAGCAGGCCGCAGCCAAGGCGTGAATCGCGGGCCACCGCCCGCCATGACGGGGTGAGGCCGACCCGCCTCGCGAAGACCAACAATCAACGCAATAAGAGCCACCGGCGTTGACCTTGACCCATCGGCACAGTCGCGTCCGCCGTCATGGCGGGCGCAGGCACGCCATCCACGCCCTTGTTTGTGCAGCCAAAAGACGTGGATGCCGACCTCCGTCGGCATGACCAGGCGGCGCGGCCGGAGAGTCAACGTCATCGCCGGTTGGTATAAGTTTTGACGGTCGACGCTCCCTCCCCACGTCATGCCGCCGCAGGTCGGCATCCATGCCTTAGCCTCAACCGGCACCGCAAGGCGTGGATGGCGCGCCTTCGCGCGCCATGAGTGCGTCCGTGAGGACGCTTTGTCAGCACGGTGCAAGTCCGTGCCCGGGTTGGTCGCAGCCCGGAAATTGAAGGTAACTGCGTCGCCGCGAGGCGGGGTGGAGAGCAACCGGAGGTGAACCGGCAGTCCGTAGGATGACGAACCTGTTTCGGCGGGGTCTTGTGGCGAGC